>Ga0209373_10001692_pt1 | contig 24714 bp, 20 predicted proteins | sample Higcelweek5metaG_FD_187173 | JGI IMG/M metagenome (GOLD analysis project Ga0209373, IMG submission 187173) | Freshwater pond sediment microbial communities from the University of Edinburgh, under environmental carbon perturbations - High... | ecosystem: Environmental > Aquatic > Freshwater >... | reverse complement strand
CCGCTCCCTTCACCTCTTCACAGAGATCCCCCTTGAAACGCGAAAACAGAATTGAAAATGTAGTGCAGGGGATATCAATAGGAGTATCAGCAACCATTTTCATTACAATCTGCGAATCGCATACTATAAGATCCGGCCTTCTGCTCAGAAGTGAAAATATGTGCGCATATTCACGTTCCTTGACAATAAGCGTCGCGGCATCGCTGTCAAGCGCATCACGGATTGTCTGCACCTGGGGCAATATAAGCCGACCCTTTGGCGCCTGTAAATCAATCGGGACTATAAGCACTGCAATCCCGCCTGCAGGCACAAGGTCCCCAATAAGCGAAGGAGCCTCAAGCCGCTCATCAGGCAGCAGTTCCATAAGATATTTCTTAAACTCATTTACATATTTATCCCGGTTTACATTATCCACACTTGAACATTTGATAATACATGATGACACCTTGTTTACAACTTCATTAAAGACCTCATCAGGCGATTCAATGTCGATTTTATTAATAACCACTATAAATGGTAGTTTACGTTTCTTTGCCTCACTGGCAATCTGCTCCTCATATTTTCCCCAGACTCCAGGCTCCGTAACAAGCACAAATGCTTCAGCTCTGTCAAAAGCGGAAGATGTTCTTTTCAGACGCAATTCTGCAAGTTCCGATTTGTCATCCACACCCGCAGTGTCAAGAAAAACCACCGGACCCACCGGAAGAAGTTCCATAGACTTTTCCACGATATCTGTTGTTGTTCCGGGAACTGGCGATGTAATCGCGACATCCTGCCCGGCAATCATATTGAGAAAGCTTGACTTCCCAACATTAGTGCGTCCGAAAATTCCTATATGTACACGCAGAGACTTCGGCGTTGTAAACATTCGTTCTCCTATTTTTTCTCTCTATGTCCAAGCGACATGATATTTGCAGGTGATACAACTGATTTAACCAGTTCCTTACCGAGCTTTTCCTCAAGAAAACTTAAAACGCTTCTGTTTTCCGTTTTCTCATATTCCTTTACAAGCTGCTCCGCTTTTTCATACCCTATCACCGGCAGAAAAGCCGTAATAAGCGTTATACTTCTAAAAGCCAGCCTTTCACATACATCTATATCTGCAGTTATTTTATCTATATGTAAAACAAGCATCCTGTCAGCATTTGCCAGAATCTGCAGAGATTCCAGTAAAGACATTGAAATCATGGGCAGAAACTCATTTATCTGCAAAGAACCCATACCTGCGCATTGAGAAATTATCTGATGATTTGCGTTTACTTTTATTGCGGCACTTATAACAGCTTCCATTATAACCGGATTCACTTTTCCAGGCATTATTGACGATCCGGACTGCACAGGCGGGAGGCTTATCTCGCCAGTAAAATGAAGCATCCGCAGATCAGCGCTTATTTTCATAAGATTCGATGCGTGGGCAGAAAGTATTCCCGATACCTCCACAAAAGCATCAGCGTTTGCGGTCTGATCCATCACATTCTCTCCACGTGTCAATCCATACCCTGTGAGCAGGCGCAGTTTTTCTATTACAAGAAAGATATATCTTCTGGGTGCCGTAATTCCCGTGCCTACAGCTGTTCCGCCTATATTTACAACACGCAGACGTTCCTCGCACTTGAAAGCGCGCCAGCGATCCCGTGCTATTGCGTCTGCAAATGATGAAAACTCTGCTCCAAGAGTCACTGGAACCGCTTCCTGAAGTTCAGTGCGGCCAATGGTTATAATACCGCAAAACTCCTTCTCTTTCTTTTGTAAAGCCCCCTGCAGAGATTCAGTTGCAGCACTCAGCTCACGCACACTCTCTATTGCCGCGATTTTCAGTGCAGTAGGATACACATCATTTGTTGACTGATGCAAATTAACATGTTCAAGCGGATGACAGTCATTGTATGAAGAGCGTTCCTTGCCGAGCAGTTCAAGTGCGCGGTTTGCTATGACCTCATTCACATTCATATTTGTAGATGTACCGGCGCCGCCCTGCAACGCATCAACAGGAAAATGCCCGGTAAACTTTCCATCAATAATTTCAGCACAGGCACAGTTTATTGCGTCTGCCACGCTCTTGTCAAGATAACCAAGCTCTGCATTTGCTTCGCAGCATGCTTTCTTTACTATAGCAAGTGCGCGTATCAATCTGTAATCGACTTTAGCACCTGTCAACTTAAAATTCTCAACTGCACGCACTGTATGTATTCCATAATATGCGTCTATCGGAATCTCTCGTTCACCAAGCAGATCGTGCTCAATTCTTTTATATGCTGTCATCACTTCCCTTTACTCATACCTGATTTTACAGTAACACCATCAAGCATACCTAATTTTCCTGTCATCACCCCGACCTCATCAGTGGTTGCATCAACAACAAGAGTTATGACGCTGCAGCTCTTTTCATGATATGGTATACCTGTTCGTGCAATTATCGCATCTCCGAATTCAGACAGGATCCTGTTGACTGATTCAGCACTTTTTTTGCGATTTTCAATAACAATTCCAACAAATCCAAGTCTCTTTTCCATAAATATGCAGTCAGCTCCGTAAATAAAAAATGCCCATTTCCACATTTTTTACAATGCAGAAACAGGCATTAAAATTTAAACCGATTATTTTAATCATCTTTTAAACCCTTGTGTTCAGAGCAGTTGTGCCCCTCGCCGCAGGAACTTTAAACGGATCATTACCTGTTGACTTATTATACAGTCGCAAGATAATGATCAGTTACTATACATAATATACTATTTCTTATATTCCGGACGTGCAACATATTTCGTATGCAGCAGGTGATGAGACTTGTCGCCGTTTGGCTTTCCAAGAAACTCCTCATAGAGTTTCTTTACATAAGGGTTCTCATGGGAATATCTGATCACCTGATCACGATCATCGCAATAGAGCCCTTCGCCGCGTGCTTTTCTAAGTTCATCAGTTACACCATAGGGCTGACCACCGCCACCCACGCAACCTCCCGGACATGCCATCACTTCAACGAAATGATACGGCAGCTCCCTGCCCTGAGCTTTCGCTGTTCTTATTTTGTTAAGTACATATTCCACATTTTTAAGGCCGTGTGCAACAGCAACTTTTACCTGATGACCTCCGACAGCCACAACACCTTCCTTTACACCTTCAAGTCCGCGTACATTCTCAAACTCAACATGAGAGAGTTTGCCGCCTGTGACATAATCGTATGCAGTACGCAGAGCAGCTTCCATCACTCCGCCTGTGACGCCGAATATTGTTCCGGCACCGGTATAATCACCAAGTATATGATCAGGCTCTTCGTCAGGGAGATTTACAAAATCAATTCCAGCCTGCTTGATCATACGTGCAAGTTCACGGGTAGTAATGGAAACATCAACATCCTGCACTCCGGACGCAAACATCTCGGCAGAACGTGAAATCTCATACTTCTTTGCGGTGCACGGCATAATTGACACCATATAGAGATTCTTTGGATCAATTCTCTTTTTCTGGGCAAAATATGTTTTTGTCAAGGCACCGAGCATCGCCTGCGGTGATTTACATGTAGAGAAATTATCCCTGAGATCCGAGTGATGCTTTTCCATAAAATCAACCCAGGCCGGACAGCAGCTTGTAATAAGCGGCAGCTTTTCCTGCGCGGTTGTAAATCTTGTCACAAACTCTGTCGCCTCTTCAACAATAGTTACATCAGCGCTGAAATTAGTATCGAATATTGCCTTGAAACCCATTCTGCGAAGTGCGGCATAGATCTTCTTTGTCAGATTTGTTCCAGGCTTCAGACCAAATGCCTCACCGACAGCAACACGCACAGCCGGCGCAATCTGAACTGCGCAGTATGACTGGGGATTCTGAAGCGCGTCCCAGACCTTCTGTGTTTCATCGTTTTCAACAATTGCTCCCGTCGGACAGTGCGCGGAACATTGACCGCAGCGCACACAGGGTGATTCCGAAAGATCAATCTCCCCTGCCGCAGAGATGCGGGTGTCAATACCACGTTCGACAAATGATAACGCCCAGACATTCTGAATGTTCTGACATACATTGACACAGCGGCCGCAAAGCACACATTTCCTTGGATCAAGTACAATTGAACCTGTTGACGTATCAGATTCAAGATCTGATACGCATGGATTATAAGACTCCCTGCGTATTCCGAAATCTGACGCAAGGCTCTGAAGCTCACAATTGCCGTTTCTCCCGCATGTCAGGCATTCATTGGGGTGCTTTGAAAGAATAAGTTCGATAACTGAACGTCTGACATTGACTATTTCAGTATCATGTGTAATTATCTCCATATTTTCCTCAATAGGAGTTGAGCATGCACGAAGCATCTTGTTTGTATTCTTAATCTTTACAATACATATGCCGCATGACGCTGTCGGCTCGAGATCGGGATGTTTGCAAAGAGTAGGGATTTTCACCTGCACCTTCATAGCGGCCTCTAAAATTGTTGTTCCATCAGGGACAGAAACAGAAATACCGTTTATTTTTGCATTTATCATGGTTATGACCTCACTATCGCTTCAAATTTACATACATCGAAACAGCGGCCGCATTTTATGCATTTCGCCTGATCAATTACATAGCCGTGTTCCCTGTCTCCCGAAATTGCATTGACCGGACAATTCTTGGCACATAAGCCGCATTTTTTACATCTGGTCGCGCCGACTTCGTACTTTGTCAACTTAGTGCATTTTTTCGCGCGGCATTTTTTGTCAATTACGTGCTGACGATACTCATCTTCAAAATAACGTAAAGTGGAAATAACAGGATTCGATGCTGTCTGACCAAGTGCGCAAAGAGATGCTTTCTGCATTGTCTGGGCGATTCTGCGGATTGTATCTATATCATCAAGTGTCGCAGTGCCATCTGTGATTTTTTCCAGTAGACCAAGCAGCTGATATCCCCCGATTCTGCACGGAGCACATTTTCCGCATGATTCGTCAACACAGAATTTCAGATAAAACTTTGAAATGTCAACCACACAATCCGTATCATCCATTATGATCATACCGCCTGAACCCATGATTGAGCCAAGTTCTATGAGATGTTCATAACTTATTGGTGTGTCAAGATACTTTTCGGGAATAACACCGCCGGATGGCCCGCCTGTCTGAACTGCGAGAAGTTTTCCATCATTAAGTACACCGCCGCAGATATTGTAGACAACATCTCTTATAGGGGTACCCATTGCTATTTCGACAAGGCCGCTGTGTTTAATTTTGCCGGTAACTGCGAAAACTTTTGTACCTTTTGATTTTTCGGTACCCATTGACGCAAGATATTCTGCGCCTTTTTGAAATATGACAGGGATATTGGCAAGCGTTTCCACATTGTTAATAATGGTAGATTTATCCCACAAACCTCGTTCTGCCGGGAACGGCGGGCGCGGACGGGGAGTTCCACGTTTACCCTCGATAGATGCGATAAGCGCAGTCTCTTCACCACATACAAAAGCACCTGCGCCAAGACGTATTTCAAGGTCAAAACTGAATGCTGAACCAAGTATATTCTTCCCAAGTAAACCGGCATCATAGGCCTGTTCAAGAGCGTTCTCAATACGTTTTATTGCCAGTGGATATTCAGCGCGGATATAGAAAAAACCCTGTTTTGCACCGATTGCGTATCCTGCAATAATCATACCCTCTATAACGGAATGCGGATCACCTTCAAGAACGCTTCTGTCCATGTAAGCACCCGGATCACCCTCGTCACCATTACATATCACATATTTTGTTTCACAGACTGAATTCTTCGCGAAATTCCATTTCATCCATGTCGGAAAACCTGCGCCGCCGCGGCCGCGAAGTCCGCTTTTTTTCACTTCGTCAATTACGTCATCGGGTTTCTTATCGAGAATGCACTTTACTGCTGATACATACCCGCCATGAGCGATGTATTCTTCAAGGCTCTCAGGATCAATAACACCGCAGTTTCTGAGTACTACTCTTGTCTGTAAAGCAACATTTTTCAATAGAAGCTCATCAATAACTTTACCGTTTTTGACAGTTTCATTTAGTATTCTGTCAACATCCTGAAGTCTTACATTCGAATATATAGTGTTACCAGGAAGAATTTTCACAACTACACCCTGGTTATAAATACCAAGATCTGTTACACGTACAGCCTGAACGCTTTCCTCCAGATCCATTTCACGCACAGTTTTCTGGAACTGAGACTGCAGGTCTCTGGTTGTGTCTCCGCCGACAGTTGTATCTTTTATTAAAAGTATTGTTCGATTCATGAGTTGTTACCTCTTTACCGGAAGTTCATAAATATGATCATTTACAAGACGCTTCTGACAGAGATGTTCTTCAACAATTCTCTGTGCCACTTCCTTTGTTACCCGTCCGTAAACTACCGCAGGAAGGCCATCCATTGCGATTTCCACAAGCGGTTCACAATGACACATTCCAAGACATCCTGTTTTCTTTAAAGTAACCGCGATATTGTGCGCTTTTATTTCCTGATTAAAAATATCATAAACTTCCTGTGCACCTGCAGCAACACCACAGGTACTCATTCCGACTTTTATATAGGAACCTTCTATGCCTGACTGTGCAATTCTTTCGATATCCTGCCTTGTCAATTTTTCCATTATTCAGTCCTCTTTTTTATACTTTGAAAGGATTCCCATCACTTCGCCACGTGTAACTTTTCCATAAATCTGATCATTGATCTTCATTACAGGTGCAAGTCCGCAGCACCCAAGACACCTTACTACATCCAGATGAAAGAGTCCATCTGCAGTTGTCTCGCCTTCCTTGATATTTAACAAAGACTTCACTTCGTCAACAATTTCTGCCGCACCTCTGAGATAACAGGCTGTTCCAAGACATACCGAAATTGTAAACTTTCCCGGAGGGTTCAGTTTGAAATAATTGTAGAATGTAATGACTTCATAGATCCGGGCAAGTGGAATATCAAGAACCCGTGATAATTCAAGAGAAACATCTCGCGGCACATACCCATAACGATTCTGAATTTCATGCAGAACCATTATAAGACTGCCTTTCTTGTCCCGCCATTTTTCAGCAAGCTCACTTATTGCTCCATCAGCAACTTTTTCCTGTTCCATCCGGCATCCTTTCACAAGCAGATTAATGTGATAATGAATGTGATCAAATTCACATTATTTTATTATATTCAATAATCAATCACAATAAATATATCTTGAAATTTTATCTTATGCCTTAACTCCATGTATTTTTTGATGAAAAAAAAGTCATGTTAATGTGATATTGGACATTTTAATTGCGTTATTTGACCCTTTCAGTGTTGGTTTTCATTTAAAATGGATCGTAAACTATAATTGCGCATTTATGTGATACGTTGCACATTAATCTTGACACCTACTTCCCTTTTTTATATTTTGATTTTAACTTTCAACGATTTTACTTGTGAAAAGGGGTGCGATATGGTCACCAATAAAAATTGTATCATACGACTTTCACGATACAAAAACTCTCTTTACCGTTTCAAGTCACTTGGATTTTTTAAAATCTTCTCTGATTACCTGGCTGACGCAGTCGGGGTTACAAGTGCGCAGGTGCGAAAAGATTTTTCTCTTTTCGGTATCTGCGGCAACAAACGGGGAGGATATCAGATTGACGCTCTGATTGAAAAGCTCAATGATATCCTTGGTAAAAATGAGTTGCAGAAAGTAATCATGGCCGGCGCCGGAAATCTTGGAAGTGCACTCATGAAATATAAGAACTTTGAAAAAGAGGGTATTAAAATTGTTGCCGCATTTGATATTGATCCGGCAAAGCACAACGTAAAAATACCTGTTCCGGTTTTTGCGCTTGATGACCTTGAGAAATTTGCAAAAGACAATAACATCAAAATAGGCATCATCACTGTTCCGGATATCGCAGCACAGCATACATTTGACATAATGGCAAAAGCCGGAATAAAGGGCGTTCTTAATTTTGCCCCCATTCAGTTAAAAACAAGCGGCGAGTGTATTGTAAACAATGTCAATCTTGAGCTGGAACTTGAAAATCTTATCTACTTTGTAAATGCAATGGAGAAATCCAACATACGCATTGATATGAATGCGGAAGAATAAAACATGATAGTTTCAAGCCGTTAAATTTTAGCGGCTCAATTGTTTCTTTCATCTTCAATACGCTGTCCCTTTCCAAAAACAACTTGTTTACAAATGATTTAGTATTGCGAATAGAACAGATTACTGGCATTTAACCTGTTCTTTGCAGAGAACGGTTTCCTTTACAATTCATTGCAAACCATTAGTGTATAAGGTAGATTTTAATTGAGGAAGGAATAATTGTTATGTCTGACATTTTCAGCTACACCGATTATAGAAAATACCTGTATGACTGGTTTGAGGAGAAAAAGAAGAATAACCCTTCAGTCTCCTATCGCATGATTGCTCAACAAGTCGGATATAAAGCACAAAGTTATCTTCCTTCCCTGATCTCCGGTAAAATCAACATGTCCCTTTCTATGTGTCTGCGATTCTGTTCAGTGATGAAACTTTCAAAAAAAGCCTGCGATTATTTTCAGAACATGGTACTATTCTGCAACTCTGCTTCACATGAAGAAAAACAGATCTATTTTGACAAAATGCGTACATTTAAAGAAGCTGCAATTCATATTCTGTCTTCTGACGAGTATCGTTTTTATGAAAAATGGTATCATAGTGCAATACGGGCATTGGTTGAATTTATACCTATAAAAGATGATTGTGAAATGCTCGGGCGTTTTCTTGTTCCACCTGTCAATGTTGAAGATATCAGGGAATCAATAAAACTGCTTGAAGAGCTGAAAATGTTACAGCGTGACAGCAATGGATTCCTTAACCCTGTTGACAAGGTTATTTCAAGCGGATATGATGCCACCGGCATGGCAATCAATACATTTCTTTTCAACTCCCTTCGCCTTGCAGAAAATGCACTTGGCAGATTTAAAATTGATGAACGCACTTTTTCGTGTCTTACATTGGGAATATCTGAAAATGGATACCGTGAAATTCTTCAGGAATTACGTGAATTCAGACGTAAAGTTATGAACATAGCCAATAATGATACTGCGAACAGAATTTACCAGTTTGGCTTTCAGCTTTTTCCGCTTTCAAATAAATACCATAACCAGGAACAGAAATGAAATTATTCGCAACTGTAATTCTATTACTGGGTATATGCATTTTGTCTAATTGTACAAACGTTGCAGGAACAGCCTCTGAAGTAGATGGAAAATATGCACTCAAAGGACTCGTTCTGGAAAGTTCCGGTAAACCTGCAAAGGGTGCGCTTGTAAGAATCAGGCCAAGAGATTACCTTGCATTACTTGGTAAACCCTCAGTTGCGGCAGACACCATGACAGATAATAATGGTCAATTTTTTTTCAATACAGTTCCAGTTGGCTCATACACAATAGAAATAATTCAGAATAAAAAATACGGTGCATTGCATCAGATTGACATTTGCAGTTCAGACAGTTTTCCAATCATGTTACCTCCAATCACCACTTCTCCAACTGGAACCCTGACAGGTAGAATCAATCTGCCCATAACCGACGATTCTTTACGGCCATGGATTGCTCTTTATGGGGTTGAATATATGATTCAGGCTCCATATACTCAGGAATTTACATTCGGCAGCATACCTGAAGGAACATACAGTCTGCGAATCGTTCCTTTTCTGGGTAGCAATCTGGAATTAAATCTGCATAATATTTCTATTACAGCAAAATGCACCACGGATGTCGGAACATTAAACTTTACTATTCTGCAATTTTTCAAAGGATGTACAAGTTTTGAGTGTGATTCAACAGCAGTTCGCGAAATTCTTGATTCCAACGGATTAACTGATATCCCGGTCTACTCTGTAATTACAAGAAATCCTGTTGACGGCCGAATTACGGAACTGAATCTGGGCAGCAGAAAGATCACAGTTATTCCCAAAGATATTGGCAGTCTGTCTGAGCTGAGAGAGCTTGATTTGCGCAACAACTCGATAACAAAACTTCCTGAACAGATTGGTTATTTACATTCGCTTAAAAGACTTTACATTGACACTAATATTCTGTTTGACCTTCCAGGTGAACTTGGATATCTTGACTCATTAGAACTTTTATCTGTCAGCCACAACAACCTTTATCGCATTGCCGAACAAATACAATACATGCATATTGTCAATCTTGATATGAGTTACAATCAGCTTGCAGGCTTTCCCGACGAGAGCAGTGTATTTCCAGATCTTTGTATTTTGAATATTACCGGCAACAGACTGTCTATGATTCCTAAAAATTTCATTAATCGCAATTTTAAAATGTTATCTGTTGACCATAATCGACTATGCTCATTATCAAAATCACTTTCTGATTGGTTGGATTCCTTCGATGTAAATTGGGAATCAACACAGGAGTGCACACAAGACAATTTTTAACAGAAAGGGTGACAGCATGAAAAATTTAAAGACCGTTGCAGTGTTCTTGATTTTTTCTGCTCACATTATTTTCGGTGGTCTTTTTGATGGGAAATGGAGCACGTTTTCTTCTCCTCAAATCGGTTCATATGGATTCGGGCAGATCTCCGGTAAAGGTGAGTATATCTGGTTTAAAACGGATAACAACGTTATGCGATTTAATGTTAAGACAAATGAATTCAAAAATTATAATGATGATTTCAGCGCGATTGACTTTGAGGAGGCTGTTTTTTTTCCATTGGATTCAGGACATATTGCGCTCACCTCCAGCCGTGGAATATGTAAATTCAATGGCAGCGTGTGGACATTTATCACTGCACCATATGAATTAGGTGCAAGTACCATTGATAAATCAGGAACAATATGGGCAATTTGCAAAGTCGATAGTGATGATGGAAGTTACAATAAGGTTTACTATTTCAAAGACTCTCAATGGCTTGAAGCATCGTTCAATAGCCGAATTACTGGCACAATCAATTTAATTAATGCTGACATAAACGAAAAGATCTGGTTAACCGGAGCTTCACAGGTTTTCTGTTACAATAAGTTAACCGACAGCTTGTCAATTTATCCGGGTGATCATATGAAATGCACGCTGCATGATCAACCTGGCAATGTCTGGTTTTACAATGATACTTCATTGTATTCCACTTCTGATTCCGGACTTATTCACAAATACAGAGGTGATTACACATTTAGTCCAGATTTACTTCAGATTGATTCCAACGGTGATTTGTGGTTTGTTTCTAAAGATGATCGCAAACAAATTGTGAAAGTTGACTTAAATTCTTCTAAGACAATCTGGCGATTCAATATGCCTAACCTTGCTTCAGCACTGCATTCAAATATCTATGGTGTTTTTACCTTCTCAAATTCTGGCCTTTTCTACTTTAAAAATAATGACACCATAGCCAGTACTATTTTTATAGATTCACTACTTTGTTCAAATTGTCCAAATGTACGACTCTTTGGTCCAGAATTCTCCCTGTTCAGAAAAAACGGATCACATCTGTATACGATTGATGATTTTATGTCAAGAGAACTGCTGGTCGAAAGAGTAGATGACCGATGTTCAATAATTCCATTACCATTTGAATGCAATATTACTTCTATGTACGAGAGATCTGACGGGACACTCATTGCAGGGTTGTGCGGTGAAAAATGCGGTCTTTACAGCTACAATGGTAGTATCTGGACACTCTATCCCGGAACTGAGGGTATCAGAATTAGAAAGCTTTTTGAGGACAGCAAGGGTAAAATTTGGGGCTTTTTCGAAGAAAAAATTATCCGTCAAACCCAAAGTGGCTGGGAACTGATTGATACAAGCAATTCAAATCTTCCCGAGCCGATCAGAAATACAGGCTTTGGATATTCATTCGTTGAAGATTCTGAACATGCTGTCTGGACAGTATTTGATTCATCGGTCGCCAGAACCTTTGACGGATACAATTGGACCACTTACACACATCATGACTTCAATTCGTATGGATATTCGAATCAAAATCTTCTCTACACTGATCGCAACAATAATGTCCAGCTTTTATGGTGTGATTCATTGAACGCATATCAATATGTCAATAGAGCGACATTCGTGGAGAATAAGTGGCATTATGAAAAGATATTATGCCCCATGAATTCCTCAGGGTATTCATTCGTTAATCAGGACAGCCGCGGGATAATATATCTTACACCTTTCAGGGGTGATACGCTTTTTTACTACGACACTACCGCATCAAACTGGGTTGCACTTGACATTTCAACAACTCCATACAATTTATTGAGTTTCATTTCGGATGATAATCAGGGAAAGATATATTTTAATGACAGGTTAAATCAAACAGTCGTTTTTGAATACAAATTTACAAAAGCCCATAATTGCAGTATGCCCATATGTAAACAGGTCGGATATAAAGCACACTTCCTGACATCAGGTAAGCTCGCAATTGATCTCAGACTGGATAGACCTGGTAATGTGTCCATAGGTGTTTTCTCTCCTGATGGCAAACTGGTAAAAATGCTGTTTAATGGTTTTCATCCAAAAGGAACATTCATGAATTCATACGATTTGAAATGTTCCAGAGGAATGTATATAATTCAGCTTAAAACTGCTGATAAATCAATGGCATCAAGTATGATAATCAGATAAAGTACCGATGATCATCATAATGTTCGCCTTTAAAGCTTATGGATTTTATCGAATAGTTTATAACCCACACTGAATCAATTTAAGCAGGTAACTTATTCTTTCAATGAGTTACACTGTTTTTTTGTCTTGAATGGCCATTATTCCGTATATAAAAGATTACATAAAAACCGTTCATACAATTATTATTTTATTTCATCTCTGGTTTCTGTCTTTCAATATCAAAAATACAGGGAAAAATCAATTCAGATACAGGTGAAAATAACTTTTGTAAGCTCATTGAGCGGAGTCGAAATGAGCAAGCGAAAATTCGCGAAATAGCGATCGTTTCGACTCTGCTCAACGATCGGTGTGTTATTCTAACAAAGTAGAACTAATCTTTCATATAATTAATAATTCCGGAGGAACAATTGACTTTCGCAGAAAACAAATCAATTAGCGGTAAACTTGAACAGCTTGGAATAAGAATTCCATCAATTCTTCTGCCAAAAAAAGACACAGACCTTTCAAAATGGTCTGTTGTGGCATGCGACCAGTATACGTCTGACCACAAATACTGGCAAAGAGTTGAATCTCTTGTCGGAAATTCACCATCAACGCTGCGTATAACTCTTCCTGAAATTTTCCTTGAGGCAGCAGATGTTGAATCAAAAATTAAAAATATCCATTCAGCAATGAATTCATACCTTGACAATAGAGTTGTCGAGGATTGCGGAGAGACGCTTGTTTATATCGAAAGAGACACCGCAGCCTCGGGCCTCAGACAGGGACTTCTTTTCGCGATGGATCTTGAGAGATACGATTATTCCCGCGATTCAAAGACCCTTATTCGCGCCACAGAGGGCACAATTGTCGATAGAATTCCTCCTCGCCTTCGCGTTCGTAAAGAGGCATCAGTTGAACTTCCGCATATAATGATTCTTATTAATGATCCGCAGAAAAAGCTCATTGAGGGAGCTGTCGCCTCTCTTGACAGTAAGAAACAGATATACGATATCAATCTTATGGAAAACGGCGGAACACTCAGGGGCTGGGCAATTAATGATTCTGATTCAATTGAATCAATACTTGACATTCTTTCAGACCTTCTTGCCAACGCTAAAAAAAGTCAGAACACAGACACTCCGCTTTTCTTTGCAATGGGAGACGGAAACCACTCACTTGCCACAGCAAAAGCACACTGGGTTGCGACAAAAGAGAAACTCATTGCATCAGGATTGCCGATGGATGAGGTGATGAATCATCCTGCCCGTTTTGCGCTTGCAGAAATTGTGAACATCCATTCACCTGGATTACGTTTCGAGCCAATAAACAGGGCTGTTTTCTCTTCAGATATAAATCCGATGTGTGAGTTCTATAAAAAACATCCTCTTGTAAAAAATGTCGTTAAAATTGACGAAAACGAACTCAGAAAAATCCTTTCATCACCTGAAGGTCAGACAAGTGCCGGAATATGGGACGGGAAAGAGTATTTCATACTTGAATTCACAGATCCCACAAGTAAACTTCCACCTGCGTTCATTGATGAGATTTTTGCATCATGGAACAGCAGTCAGAAGTCTGCTGCAAAAATTGATTTCATTCACGGATGGGAAGACACTAAAAAGCTAAGTACCGAAAACGCGCTCGGCTGCTTTGTTCCAGTAATCGCCCGCGAACGTCTTTTTGGATGGGTAAGTGAACACGGACCTCTTCCTCGTAAAGCTTTCAGCATGGGTGATGCTGAGGAGAAAAAGTATTATATGGAATGCAGGAAGATAAGGTAGTATTCATTATAGTTGACAATAGAGGTCTTTTGCTGCATCTTTATTGTCAATTGTTTTTTTAAATCATTCATACGTTTCATACAGTTTACCGTATAATAATATCTTTCAAATTAAAACCTGAGTAAATGATAATTTGAACTCGATTTGGTTACAGGTATATTTGATTTTATAAATAAGCATTGGTAAATATTATTTATTTTTATATCCTGTAAATTCTATATCCTTATATTCTGTAAGATCGAATAGTTGCAATTCTGGAATAATTGACATGTCGGCACTGGGGTGCCCATGTATATTTTTATTTCCTCTTGAAAATATCCAGCATTTGATATTTTTAAGTTCTGTGTACAAATTATTACTCCAGTTATTTTTTGAACCATGATGTGGAATTTGAAATACCAGTGCGTTTTGAAAATCTGTTTTAATAAATTTGAAAAAAATATCCTGAAAAGGTTCCTCTTTTAGATTTGCATCACCAGTTAGTATATGCTCTGTGTTGTTTAATTTATCTGTTAATTTTTTATAGATCTCTTTTTCCATCTCACTTTTCGAAAAATTCATTATACACCAGACATCACTAATGCATCTAAATTCTTCAATTGTATGTTTTTCCTCCTTATTTATTTTTAGTATCAACACATTTCTTTACATAAAGGTCAGCATCTAAACATTGCTTGAAATTATGTTTGCATATCAAACTAATTTCATTCATTTGTTTAGGATCGATTTGTTTCTTTAGTAATTCCCGCACTTTCAAAATATATGTTTCAAAATGTAAGTTATTAATATCAATCCCAGGAGAACCAATTGCAGCTCTTATGGTAGTTATGTCAATAGGAAAAGATTGTTGGTAAAATTTAAACTGCCAGTAAGACAAATTATAAATATTGACATTATCGTACATTACAACATTTCTTTCATTTGTCCACTCATCAATAGGCCTTGTAATTGAATAAGCCCAACCATCTTGCCCATTAGTTACGGCATTTGAATTCTGTTCTTGTGTTACGAAACGATTTGTATTATGTGCATTAAAAAAGGTTATCTTAATGTTTTTTCCGAATACTTTTTTTAAATATTTGACCGGATCAATTACAAAATCAGCATATTTTTTATACTGAGATTTTGGAATTTTATTTTTTAATCCTTCTAAATTACATATACGGACTTCTTTAAAAAAAATAAGGTATTACAAATTCTTTTATTTTATGATCCTTAAAAAATTCAATCCCATTAATATGATCTCTATGTAAATGAGATAAAATGAACAATTCAATTGTTTTATTTTTAAACCTTTTTGATTTTATTTCTCTTTTAAGTAATCTTTTCCCCCCTTTAGTCTCGGAGCCGCAATCGTAAATGACAACTTTATCACCAATAAGTAAAGAGTAAAATAATCCTTGTCCAACACCATGAAACTTACTGGAAAAAATCTCTGTTTTGTTCATGATAACACTCCATATCTCATATAGAAACTAATGACATTAGCTTAATTTTGATTCTTCATGTGCCCAAATTCCAACACAGGCTGGAATATCGTGTTTAAAACTAAAATTTATAAACGTTAGAATTATAAACAAGTTTTGCAACTGGTTTCATAATATTTACTTTGCTTGTAATCGCATAATTTACATAGTATTACGCAAACAATCAATTCTTTTTCGCAAATGACTTTTTGCAACTTTTTGCAACTTTTTGCAACTAATTCAATTAAGATCCGACATTTTTAGGATACCACAAAGAACCTCGTTTAGACCCTAAACATATAATAAGTTCCACCTTCTGCATCTCTCTAAGCAATACCTGAATCTGACTCCGTGAATGTCCAGGAAGAATTTGTAAAAACTCCTCCATTTTAACCCCATGTGCTGCATTTTCTGTAATATGTTTAAGAAGAAGCTGCTTATTGGTTTCTCTATCAAGGCCTTTTTTTCGTGTGTAAGTTCCTTTTTGGCCGGTCATGAAATAAAAACGTTTTGACAATAAATATTGATTTCGTGAGACTCTTTCAATCACGCCACATTCAAGAAGCTGTTTCAGTCTTATTTTGAATTTTTCTGGTATTGGAATATCACGATGAATGTAATCAATAAGTATGAAATCATACGTTGTAAATGATACCTGTAATTCATCACTAATCTTTTGTAAATATTCCAGAAATTGAACATCTGATACCACTCCATTCAGGGTTACTGTTACACCAAACGGATCTGTTCCGGTAAAATCGGGTGGCATTTCCCCTGCTGAATACTCTGCTCAAACATCAGGTTAATACCTTGCCCTGATCGTTCAACCAGTCCACATCGGGCAAAAGCTTCTGAAAGTCGCCTGTTTCGGGGATTTTGACGATCAATGATATTGTCAATTGTAATACCATATGGGAATCCACCTGGACTTTCAATAATAATTTTTTGTGGATACTGACGAATAAATACACTACCGCCAAGCTGGTAATTACGGTGGGTAATAGCGTTAAGAAGCGCTTCCCGAACAGTTCTTTCAGCAAATGTTGGTATATCCCTTATAAAAAGTCCTTCCTGATAATGCTGCAAATCATTGCGCTGATTGATAAGATCCCATAGCTCACTATAAAATGTAAAAAAGCCCTGCCTGAATTCTTTTCTTTGCTGTGCAGGTCCGGACGCATTTGACGAACGATATTCAAAGATTACTTCAGCCTGTCCGAAAATTTTTCCTAATGTATCTTTTTTACCAAACAATATCATAGCCGCCCAAGTTGGTTTTTGGTTATATATCAATTCAGAATCAACAAGGATTTGCTCAACGGTAATTGTAGCAAGATTATTATTCCCGGATTTTGCGATCTATAATTTTCTAAATGTTTCAATAGCTGCAGGTTCCAGATCATTTAATGTAGCTATAGAACATATGTCTGCCGAAAAATCATGACCGCTTTCATCAAATATTTCCCGTAATCGTTCTTCAGATAATGCAACAAGGCTGTCGGTAGTTCGTCCCCAATAAATACCTTCATATTTAATTGCAACTCCAATTGGTCTGGATGGAATTTCAAAAACGACAATTCGTCCTTGATGATGTTGAATTTCTAATAAATTGATCCGGAGAAACAGTTTTTCAGATAGAGATCTACGAGTATCCTCAGGTTGTGAAAATGCATGTGTACCTACAATTTTACGGGGGCGCTGATCGGTTACACCAAAAATGATACGGCCACCACCTTTATTTGCAAGTGCACAGCAATATTTTGCAAGTTTTTCAAAATGATAATTTTGTCTTGCTTCCTTAAATTCAAAATGTTCACCTTCAAGCGCGTTTAGCCATTGCTGCAGTAATTCTATTCCTACTATGTTTTTATTTTCTTCAAATTGTGACATTTATTACCTGTTTCTATAATTTTTCGCATAAGAATACTTATTCTGCTTTCCGAAAATTTTATTTTGAATTGTTAAAAACTTTAATATTTTAAAATATAATACTATTGATGAATTTACTCATACTATAAACAACTTTATCAACTTTTAAAACAGGGCTGAAGTAATTCAGAAATTTCTACAATGTCCAGTTATATTAATCTGAATTTACCTCAGCCCCTGCCCTGTCTCCTACATGCACTACACTTACTAAATGCACCAGCAGCCCTCTTTATAATGCAGTGATTCTATTTACATTTAAGGAATTACTATTTTTACCGATCTTCCGTTTGGTCTTACCCTATCAGCTTCTGCCTGCGAAACCGCAAAGTAAATCCCTGACGGCACAAGCCTGATTTTCGATGCCTGCATACTGTTAAGCTGATTCGCGTTAAAGCAACCGGCTTTTCTGCCATTAAGAGAGAACAGCGCAAATTTACTGTCTGCTGTTTTCAGATTAGAAATTAATTTTTTGTGAATTACTGCCTCGGTTCCTTGAACAGTAAATTTTTTTGAGCAGCTCAATATATAGACAAGACCTGAGGCTGATGAATCTACTGCAGAAAATACTATGGCATCATCACCAGTGTGATTGAACATTACAGTGTCCTGATATGTCAACGTCCCTGAAACTGGATTAAATATGAACTCGGATCCATCAGGATTCAGAATTTTCTCCCCGGAAAGTAATCTCAGATTTACATTTCCGATTCTTTTTACAGAATCACAAGTGATATTGATTAAAGCAAATCCACCTTTATTTATTTCTGTTTCAGAGGGATTTGAAATATTCTTCAATTCAACACGAATACTGTTACTCATTTTTCTATAAGGAATAAATCCAACCGCACTTTTAAATCCTGACTCGCCTCCGCTGCTTACAGTTAATTCTAAAAATCCATAATTACCCAGATTCTGATCTGCCAAATCTATATTTTCTTCAATGATATTGATTCCACTCCTTAAAGTAAAATCATTTGAAATGCTGATTATATTTTTATTTCTTATTGAGTCAATACTGCTTCCAAAGCCATCGGCTTCAAAAGGTAAATCATTTAAAAATCTCATATATTCAAGATGCGGATTTGGAAACAGGTCACTGGATTCTAATTTAAAACTACTAAGTATTGCGGCCTTTTTTGAATCTGAATCAATGTTTATAAAAAGCGGCTCCAGCGGCACTATATTTTTTACACATGGTATATTTTCCGACAATGCAGGCGCTCCTATATCAGCAATTCTTCCGTCTTTATTGTAAATGCCACTTTCAACCCATCCTGCATTTTTGACAAGCCTTGCAGTAAGAGTATCATCATTGGGTACAAGAAAATCGGAGCTGGCCGGATCAGTTGATTTGAATTTCATCTCATACCAGCGAATATTTGCACTTTCAGGGAATGGCTTGTAAACAGGAGCCCCTTCCTTTATGGCAAATTCTGCATTTTTATAAATCACTGTATCACCAGTGGAAAGCTTTATTGTTATTGGAAAAATCACACCTTCTCTTTTTACGTAAGATATATCATTTGTAATTCTTGCATTCGCTGGAAATGTTACAGTTGCTGTTTCTGACACAAGCTCTCCAGTTCCAGGATCAGGAATGGCTGCTATATATTGTTGTGTTTGATTGTCCGGAGCCTGCTGCTGACATGCTAAAAGACAATTATGCATTCTATTGACAAACAAATGTGAAAAGTCCATATAAGTATTAACACCATCTTGAGAGCCCCAATAAGTGGAAGGTGTTCCAAAAATATTATTAAATATCAAGTGTTGGGCTCCTGGACGCCAATGTCCGGCGAAAATAAGTAAATTATGGTAAAACGTGTTATTATAAATTACTAAAGGGGAACACACATCATCCTTAAAAAACATTGCTCCGCTAGGCTGATTAATACCATCGGGCATCATCTTTATTTTCGTAATTACACCAGCGTTAGCATGATGATTTTCAAAAATACGGTTATACCGAATAACAGATCCGTGATTCCATGATGATTCAAAAAACATACCCCAGGAATTATTGTGAATCCGGTTATACTCAAAAATATGATTTCCTGTTTTGTTAAATCCTGATAAAAAATCAACCTGCTTTATAATTAAATCGGATGGATTTGAATTTGCATATATTCCTCCTTCATTCATATCTTTTATATAAATTCCAAAATATGAATTGGAAAAGTCACAATACCGTATTGTAACATTTCCTGATTTCAGTATTGTCACTGCAGTATTACCATGAAACAGCGGATCTTTACCATTCCATATACCGGTGTAACCAAATGCATATGGTTCCACACCATCTACAATTATTCCGCTTACAAGTATATTTTTGCAGTTGTTAATTAACAAAGCTCCATTTTTATAATAGGTAATCTTATCCTCTATTAAAGCCTCTGCGGCTGTTCTCGGGCCGACACTTTCCTTATCCTGCCATTTTATTATCGGCTTTCCGCCATAATAATCATTATTGAATTTTGACCGAAGGACAAGATTGTTCCTGCTTTCAATCACAACTCTTTCTTCGTAAACAGCAGAATCGATAATAAGAATTTCATCTCCGTCTATTGCGGCATTTACTGCTGCCTGAATTGTAGTAAACTGTGCGGCATCTATTTTCGATACTGTCAATTCAGCTGAATACAATTGCAAAGACGACATCATAAACAACGCTGAAATCATTTTCATCTTTTTTAACATAAACTATCCCTTCGTTAACAAGAATTATTTTTCCAGCAATTCTGTAATAGTAATGGCTGTCGGATTCGACCATGCATAGTACGAACCGCAATACCTTACCTGTGATTGTATATAGTAAACCCCGGGTTTTGCCCATTTGTATATCTGCATTGGATTATCGGTCCACTCGGATGTAATTCCATCTCCCCAGAAATATCTGAATGAATATCCGGTTGTTATCTTTATCTGCGGATTCATACAGCTGAAAATGTATACACTGTCAACGATTCCGGTTTTCCTGTCAATATTCAGTTGTCCATTTTCAACAAAATATGGAAACGGAGATACAGAACTTACAAATGTCTGTGCCGGCAATATTATCAGACTGTCAAATTCAGGTCCAAGATCGATTTCCTCATTATTGACAGGTTCATATCCGCTCATTGAAACAACACCTGCAGGTACATTTACCATTCGCGCAAATCCTGTTGAATCAATTCTGCAATACTTTTTCAATCCTTTGAGATATGCAATATTGCCCGGTTTCAGACCTATAGAATTACCATCAACATATATTGAACCCGGGACATTGAGTCTGATTGAATCAAAAACTATCAGATCCGAATCCTTTACATTTGTACGAATAAGAAAACTTCTTGAATTTTTGTCTTCCCCGGACAGACAGTAACAACCCTCTTTAATGCTGTCAAACATGAAGCAGCCTTCATCATTAGATACTGTTGTCATAACTTCCGCACTGCTGTCATTTACAATATTATATTCTGATGGAATAAGGCATACCTTTACACCTGATATTGCATTTCCATAATCATCCTTTATTATACCTGCCATTCTGGAATTACCGTGATCACTTGATCCTCCTGCGCATGTCGGCACGGAACACTGATAATTCAACATCAGACATACAAATGCAAAGAATAAACTCCCAGGTTTTTTCATCAGTCTGCGCTCTCTTTTTTCCTGCTCATTGGGAAAAGCTGTATGTTCATACTGTAAACCCTATCAGAATTCATATCATCATGAACAATCATCCGTATCCTGTCCTTGAACTCCTCGATCTCCTGACTGATTTTGTGCAGACTTTCCTGCGAAATACCGATTGTCATACTTGACACATGACGTTCAGTCGGACCAAACGAGTCAAGCGATCTGGTACCGAATTCAGAAAACTGACGGTTCAGGGAACGTACACCAGCAGTACGTACCTGTAAACCTGTAGTAATTGCAGGCGAATTCTGCATATACCTGCCATCTTCCTTTTTTTCAAGAAATCCAAGTCTTAAAAGCAGTTCTATACTATCCTGAGTATCTTTCTTCTTTATTGACGGATTTAACATTTTCCCAAGGAGCTCATAATCGTCTTTCCAGTCAATAAGACATGCAAGCTCCCTTAAAACCGGATTGTACCAGTGTGCATAATATTCATAGTGATCCGCAGCCACAACCTGCTGCTCCACCTTGCTTCTGAATTTTTTAATCTGATTCAGAAAAACCTCCCGCTCAGTATCAGAGCGGGTCTGGTTCAGATGTACAAGTGCAGTGAAATAGGCTGCATCCACATCTGTAAGGGAGAGACCCTTGACAAATGCACCAATGGTCTTATTTGTCAGATTTCTTTTCCCATCAACGACTTCCTGATACAATGACGGGGACTTGATTCCTGCCTTCTGACAGAAATAACGGTTTGAAAAAAATGGAAACCTTTTCTTTCTGTCGGCAAAACAATCATTCAGAAATTCACGGTAATCCTCGTACTGTTCAATGTGTTTCATATTATTAATTTACATTGATATATTGTTTAAAGCTTTAATTTTGACAAGATATTGTACTCCTTTTGAGTACGATAGGTGCCTTTTGGAATAATATTTAGCCGATTTTTAATATAATTGAATAATGAATTAAGTACAAATAAGCTTTACAGAATTAAGATTTTTTAATTTCCTTGACTATATGCAATATTTTTGCATTGTCGAATTTTTATGAATTAATAGTTTTTATAAATGCTGATTTTTAAAATCCTGAAATCTATAATTATTACAGGATTTCAAATTAAATCCAGACAAATGAAACCGTTTTCTTAACAGTTTTAATTTCTTAAAGTTCTGAAAATCATGAACATAGATAAAACAGACACGTGTGCAATCTTTATAGATGCTGAAAATATGACAGGCTGGATTAAAAACAATGGCCTTTCAAGGCATATGCAAGACATTGAAACCAGTGGAAAAATAATCGTAAGAAAAGCATACGGAAGCTGGAGCTCACAGAATTTATCCGTATTGCAGGGAACTTTGAACAGAAACGGGTTTGATATGGTTCATACATATCATCCTGTAAATGGTAAAAATTCTGCAGACATCACTCTGTCTATTGACGTAATGGAATGCCTTTTCAACCATGATGAGATAGATAAATTCTATATCGCAACCGGTGATTCCGACTTCTCTCCGCTTTTCAGAAAAATATCCTCTTTAAACAAACAGGTTGTTGGGATCGGTCCCAGATCAAAACTGAGTGATTCAGTAAAATCATTGTGCTCGGATTTTATTTATACAGATGCAATTACAAATAATAATGCTGAAAGTAATCCGCCCGCAGCCAATATCAATAAGCCTGATAATAAAACAATTGTAAACATAGATCAGAATTATCTGAAATCACTTCTTAAAAAGAAAGGCTGGACATACATTAAACCCGGGAAACTTCAGGTATTGTGTAAAAAATCTGTAAATATTACTAACATGTCCCTTGAAAAAATAGCTGCAATTTTTTTCCCCGGAACAATTAACGATACTCAAAAAAACCTGACCTCTGATTTTCTTCAGATATTAATCAAATCAAAATTAGCGAAATTTATACCGAATTCTGCAGGTGATAAAATCTATTCAATCAAACTGGGAGACAATTATCTTCGTTCAATTGATACTGCCCTGCTGTCAAGACTTTTAACTTCGCTGAATAAAGACGAAATTAAAAAGGGAATAATGAAAAACATCTGTTACGGTAAATATACAAAAGAGGAATTTGAAAGCTTGTACCAATCCGTAGACTGAATTGTTGAATAACCTTCTCCACTCTTAGCCACTCTCAAATCTTCAGAATTTGAGAACAACTAGATATAACGATGGATCGGCGATTACAAATATTACAAGCGATAGTATGTGGGATTCTTGTTTTTTTACACATATTCCTGCATATTGCTATTACAACAACACGACAAATACTGATACCATTAAGAAATTCGGAGCGTTGTACAATTGGTATGCAGTAGATACAAAGAAGCTGGCCCCGGATGGCTGGCATGTTCCCACGGATTCAGAATGGACTGTCATGGAAAAATTCCTGATATTACAAGGGTTTGGCTGGCGACAAACACCCACCGATACATCAACCGATTACCACAGGATAGCGAAATCATTGGCAGCAAAAACTGATTGGAAAACCTTTATACGTTCATTTCAGTTTGACGGCCAAAGCATAGGAGCAATTGGCCTCGACGGCTTGGCAATTAATAATTCCAGCGGTTTTTCGGCACTTCCAAGTGGTGTTCGTTATGGTGGTTTCTACGGCATTGGTTTAACAACTTATTACTGGTGCTCTACAGCAGAAGATACGAAGAGTGGCGCGCACTCTCGTTATCTCATATACTTATTCAATAATCTTATCAGGCAATCTAATAGATCTAATTTCGGTTACTCAGTTCGGTTAGTTAGGGATAATTGACTATTCAACATTTTAACTATTTGCATTAATCATTCTCCAAAGCGAGATACAATATTTTTAGAAAATGAACTACCAGCTTACCAAGCGACATATGGTTTATTGCTTGGTACATTTCAGTTTTCGAAGGATTTCTGCAAGGAGTGTAAATACACCATTGACGAAAGCCTGAAAGAAATTGAAACAAAGGAAAGTCAGAAAACGCGCCACTAAGAGAAGACAAGTAGACTTAGTGTCAAAAAGTATTCACAGAAGCGCGAATTCAACAGCTGGTCATTTCATACTAACAGAAAACGGATATTATCAAATGTATCACAAACAAAAAATTACCTGTAAACTTTGAATAACCTTTACATCCTTTATTATCCGGATCCCCCAGATCAAACATCATTCGTCAACATTGGTATACTGCGTAAGCCAGCCTCAAGATTAACTGTCAATTTTTCAGTCATCCGCACCCGATGAATCCTTGATCACAAAACGCGCTTTCAAACTGGCAACAGTTCTTGCAAGTCCTGCCAGCTCAACGCTTTTTACAACTTCACCAAAATCCTTATATGCTGCAGGCG
>Ga0209373_10001691_pt1 | contig 24720 bp, 16 predicted proteins | sample Higcelweek5metaG_FD_187173 | JGI IMG/M metagenome (GOLD analysis project Ga0209373, IMG submission 187173) | Freshwater pond sediment microbial communities from the University of Edinburgh, under environmental carbon perturbations - High... | ecosystem: Environmental > Aquatic > Freshwater >... | reverse complement strand
GCGAATCAAGCATAGATTTGCCGGCAGATAAAATCAACACCTCAGCATTTGTGATAAAAGTAAGTGACGGAAGAAAAACAATTATTGACAGGTTCACACCGCAGATGTAAGTGAATTCGTAAACATCCGGTAAAATACCGTTTTATCAAGAGGGGCACCATAAAGCGTGCCCCTCTTTTTTATTCAGAAATTAACTAAAACGCCTCGACCAAACCAAGAACCGCAGGCAGAAGCTGCTTTTTGCGGCTTACTATACTGGTCGCTTCTATGGTTCCATCGGGCAGCTGCTCAAAAGGCAGGTCATTAAGCAGGTTCTTATTACCCGCGATAACAAGCCTGCTTGTTGAACGGACAATATCTGTAGCCATGAGTACTGCAAACTCAAACCCCCGTGATTCACACAGTTTTTCAAGACCGCTTGATATGTCACTGAGGCGGCTTCCAAGTTCAACAAGATTACCGACTTCAATCTGCGCGATGCCGAATTTAATGTTGCCGTTTTCATACTGTTTAAGATCGTTATTTATTATGTTGTCAACTGACAGAACAGAAAGAGTCGAGCTTGATGAAAACATGGCTTCCCCGAAATCCGTACAATTTGCATATGGGAAAGTTTCGTTTTTCTTTACCAGATTCATGAGTCTTTCCGCAACAGTCCGATCTCTATTTGTAGTTGTCGGTGATGAAAGAATAAGGGTATCTGAAATTATCCCCGCAAGAAGCAGAGTGGCAATTTTATGCGGTGGAACAAGCCCTGATGCGATAATGCGTTCACTTACAAGCGTGGCTGTACTTCCTACACAATCGATGTAAAACGGGACGGCAGTTTTAGTTGCCTGTGTGCCGATTCTATGATGATCAATGACTTCCTTGAGATCTGCCTCGTCAAGAGATCTTATCGACTGTGACGCCTCATTATGATCAACAAGAATAATCTCCATTCGCGGAGGATTGAGAATATCAGGCGAGCGGCATACCCCAAAATAGGATCCATCGTCCTTTGTCACTAAAAAATCGTTTCGCTCCTCCCTGACTACTTTACGGCGCGCGTCACATACTTTCATTGACAACTTGAACCGCGGCACTTCTGAATCCATTGCATCAGAGCATTTAATGGATAGCAGTGACGCAATCGAAATATTCTCAATATCTACAAGTTCCTTTATCTGCAGAGATAGTAGCTTGAAAATACTGGCTCCGGTCACAAGACCAAGCGGTATATTATCCGCGCCTACTATCGGAACACCTATCGAATGTGAAGTAATAATCGAGAGTGCCTCATGAAGAGGGCGGTCTGGAAGTATGGGAGGCAATGGCCGTGCTATGCGGCTGAAACGCGGTGACGCGTCGGCCAGTAAAACCGGTGGTTCAATTCCAATTTTCTGAAGCAGCCACATCGTCTGCGGTGTTAAAGATCCTGTGCGGATAGGTATGGCATTTTTCCCATCGCGCTCATGTAATAGCCATGCGTAACCTATTGCCGATACAATAGAATCGATATCAGGGTTCTGATGTCCGGTTATATATATCGGAGAGATTCCTAACTGATCCATAAAAAACGTGTTCCTTTGATTTGTCTTACTTGTCAAGACTTAATTGTAAATAAATAAATGTATATGTAAATTTTTACTTCTTCTGTTTTCCGCAAAATTCACAAACGGACAACTGCAATACTCTTGTTCTTTTGAGCGCCGCATCATCATAAATTATCTGCGGAGACTTGAATTTATAGTGACGCATGATCGTATCAATCGCTGTTTTTTTTTCATTATCACCTGTAATTACAGTTATTTTTCCACTTCCTATAATACTTTTATAGCGCATACTCCAGTCGCAGGGTTTCTCACTCTGCAGCAGTTCATGTCCGCAATCAATTTCAAAACCGACATGATTATTTACAGATAACAGATCAAGTTTTCGTCCGGCGCCTGCACAATGAAAAAATATATCAAGCGAATCGATCCATGTGAAACCGTAGTTCATCGGAACAATATAGGGAGCTCCCTGCGAAGATATTGCGATTCTGCAAACTGCTGCATTCTCAAGTATATCAACAAGTAACTCTTTTTCCTTTATCTGTCTTTCATGTCTTATCACAGGTAAACTCCTTGAAAATGCGAAATTTCAGAATCAGTTCAGGATAATATACATTTATTCAGTACTTGAAATTATACCTGAAAGCATATTTATAAGCTTTACTATTCATAAAATGACTTGAGTAATAACCGAATATTTTCAAATACTTACAAAAAATCATTGCAATAATTTTACCATAATACTAAAATTATTGTTCTTTAAAAATAATCCGAAAGTGCAATTTTTACAATATTCCTTTTGTTAACAATCTTTTAATTACTTATGAAAGTATTCAATTATATTATTATGTATCATAAAAAGTACAACTTGTTAATTTGAATAAAATATGACTTATTGCCTTAGTGCCTAACAAATATTAAAATTACAGGTTAAAACATGTCAAATACTACCCCTGATGACACACATTGCCCTGTTACCGGTCTCCCTGTACTCGAAAAAAAAGAGTGGACAGATATAATTATCAGCCCCACCTATAAAGTGACCTTCAAGGTCATTGATCACAGGATTATTTCAGTATTGCCAAGCGGTGATATGGGTTCCATTGACGTTGATAAATTATTTTCAATCAGAAATAAAATCATTGGCGAATATATTGGTGACCGTCCATACATTGATATGCATTCATATAAAAATCTGTATGGTTTGCCTACATTTGATGATCGCAAGCTCCAGACTCAATACCTTCTTGAATCACCCGGGAATTTTAGTGGTTTAGTAGTTTACAATACATCGTTCTATATAAGTCTGATTTATCAGACCGCAAAAAGATTTATCAAGTCATCTTACAAACTCAGCGTCTGCAGCTCTTATGATGATGCAGTAAAAAGCGCACTCAGCATGCTTGATAATCCATCTGGTCAACCGCTTCAGGTAAAATCATACAATGAAAGTGAACTGTCGCCCGATAAAATCATTTTTGATCCAGCCTGGTTTACTGAAAATAAAAATCCGCAGGTTTGCTGCAGACAGGGATTGATACCGCATCGTCTTTTCTATTATTCAATCAGCGGTGATTTTAAAAAGAGCATGCGTGAAGGAGTCAATAATCAATCGAAGGCACTATTTTCAACTGAACAGCTCAGCGGTTTCCCCATAAATACAATTGTCAACTTTTCGGGAATAACAGGCGGTTCACTTGATGCATGTGTCAACTTTTTTTCCCTTGTCAAAAGTAAAAGTATAAATTATAAAAGTAAAATGTCGTCAATTTATCTTGTCGCACCTGATTTTATTACCCGTCAGATTTTCAGGATTCAGGCCAGTATAAATGGTCTGAATGTAATTTCAGTGGAATCAGACAGTGATGCATTCTCACATATCAACAAGATCTTATCAGTCAAGTCTCCTGACATGAACAAATCAATTACCATTCGTCAAAACGAACTCAATACTCTTGTTGATACAATAGGTTCCCTTTTATGGGACTCTGCTGTCAAAGTTAAAATACCTGTTGATTCTCCATTATGCGGAATATATCAATCCATTGATCTTCTCAGAAATGATCTCCTGAAAGCCATTTCACAACAGCATAATGAGCATAATGAACTTATTAAAAGAGAACATGAACTCCAAAGCGCGCTGACTGAAGCAGAGCTTGCAAAAAGTAAACTTCTGGAACAGACTTCAAAGGCCAATGAGCTGGCGAAAAAAGCAGAACAGGCAAATATCGCCAAGGGTCAGTTTCTGGCTAATATGAGCCATGAAATAAGGACTCCAATGAACGGGATTATCGGGATGTCCGCGATTCTTCTTGACACCGCACTGTCTGATGAACAGAAAATGTATGGTGAGACAATTCAGCACAGCGCGAACAATCTGCTTTCCATTTTAAATGATATACTTGACTTTTCAAAAATTGAACAGGGAACACTGACAATTGAGGAATCGCTGTTCAATCCGAAGTCCATGCTTGACGATATTGCACACTCATCGGAATTTCTTTTTAAAGATAAAGGTATTGTTTTTAAAAGCATAGTTTCTCCATATATCCCCGTAAACTGTATCGGTGATGCAGGCCGGATCAGCCAGATTCTTAACAATATGATAAATAATGCCAATAAATTCACCGAGCACGGAGAAGTCACTCTTAATGCGGAATGTACAATGCAGACAGAATCGAAGTGCATCTTAAGATTCTCAGTCAGGGATACAGGCATTGGTATTCCTGAATGCATTCACTCGCTGTTATTCCAGAGCTTCACTCAGGCGGATTCCACTACCACACGTAAATATGGCGGTACAGGTCTTGGACTTGCTATATGCAAAAAGCTTGTCGAAATAATGAACGGGGAAATTGGTTTCAAAAGTAAAGAAAATGAAGGTTCTGTATTCTGGTTTACGTTACCGCTTAACAAGGACATGAAACATAAATCACCAGAGCGGTCTTTATATCAAAATGCCGTTATCAGTGAGGGAAAGGCAGACATTGCTGCGACCAGAATACTTCTTGCTGAAGATAATTATACAAATCGTCAGCTTGTCATTCTGCAACTTGAGAAAATCGGCTTCAGAGCGGACATTGCAGTGAACGGTCAGATGGCAGTTGATATGCACAGAAAAAAAGTCTATAAAATAATTCTTATGGATTGTCAAATGCCTATACTTGACGGTTACGAAGCTACCAGAATTATCCGTCAGGAGGAAGAAAATACAAAAAATCATGTCGCAATAATCGCGCTGACTGCCAATGCAATGCAGGGTGACCGGGAAAAATGTCTCAGTACCGGTATGGACGACTATCTGTCAAAGCCATTTACAATAGAAATGCTGGGAAATAAAATCAGAAAATGGATTCCCGAAAAATCAATCTCTACTGAAATCGCCTCAGCCATGATGAATACAGATGATTTTTCTCATGTAAATAAAAATATTTTTGATTACGACTCTCTTTATGAGAGGCTTCAGGGTGATATTGAAATGATCCGGAAAATATTATCCTTATTCATTACTGACATGCCTGAAAGGCTCAGATCATTGAACGATTCAATCAGTAAAAATGATTTATCCTCCGCGGCATTTCAAACCCACTCGATCAAGGGTGCATGTCTCAATATAAGTGCAACCGCAATGGGATCAGTTGCAATAGCAATGGACAATGCAGGAAAAGAGCATAATATAAATATTCTGTCAAATTTACATCCACAGCTTGAAAACGAGTTTCGGGCATTCAGGACTGAGATCACTAAATTTACAGAGCAGATTGAATCAAAAGAGTATCAGCTTAACTGACGATGTGCTTATCAGTCAATTAAACATCAACAGTCAGCGGAAGAGTCTGCAGTACATCGCCAAGCAGTCGTTTGTTAAGACTTTTGAGCCACTGGGCCATATCTTCTGTAGATTCAATAGCGTCAATATGTGAAATACTCTCAGCAGCTTCAGCAAAACTAATGTTTGCGATAAGTTCTTTAATCAGCGGAATATTTCTTGGAATCACACTCAGCCTGCGAAGGCCCAATCCTAAAAGTAAAATTGTATGCATCGGGTTTCCGGCCATTTCACCGCATACCGAAAGAGGCATGCCATTGTCATTTGCACATTTTATCGCTGTACGGATAATTCTCAGGAATGCCGGTTCTATCGGATTGTAAAGATAGTTTACTTTTGCGTTATTGCGGTCTGCGGCACTGAGATATTGAATAAGATCATTTGTACCGATTGATGCGAAATCCATCTCTCTCATGAATGTATTCATTTCCAAAATTGCAAGCGGAACTTCGAAAAGAACTCCGCACCGGGGCATTTTAACATTGAGCCTTGCAGCTATCTGGGTAATGAATGCTTTTGATTCGAGCCATTCCTGAAGTGTAGTAACCATCGGCATCATTATTGAATAATCGAACCCGACACCAGCACGTATAATGGCTGACACCTGAGCTTCGAACAGTTCTTTTCTTTCGAGAAATATCCTGATTGCGCGCCACCCCATAAACGGGTTGCTCTCAAAGGGCATATCAAAAAACTGCGGAACTTTATCTCCGCCGATATCCATAAGTCGTATAACGCAGTGTTTTTTATTCGCTTTCTGAAGAATAGTGCGGTAGTAGGCATACTGAACATCCTCAGAGGGCATATCTTTTCTGTTTGACAATAAGTACTCTGTTCTTACAAGTCCGATTCCGTCTGCGCCATGATCATTTGCATCATCGACATCATCGGGAAGAGAGATATTTGCAAGTACATCAATCTGAATACCGTCTTTTGTGTAAACCGGCCTTTTCCATTTGTCCTTGAGAGCCTGAAAAGCGACTTCATCAATAACCTGTTTTTTATATCGTACCATAACTGTCGGAGCAGGACGCACATACACAATGCCCTTTTCTGCATCGACAAGTACCTGATCCCCTGGTCTGATATTATCTGGAATATTTTTTATTCCTGACACAACGGGAATTGAATAAGACCGGGCAAGAATTGCTGCATGCGATGTTTTACCGCCGCTTGCTGTAATTACAGCCTGAATTTTGCTTTTATCATAAGCGAGTATGTCTGTCGGAGTGAAGGCACGAAGAACAACAAGGACAACCGGTTCTATAAATGTTTTAGTCCGCCCGTCGTCTTTATGCAGATAAGAAACGAGCTTTTCACAGATTTCCACCATGTCGCTGCTGCGTTCCTTGAAATACGTGGTTCCGGCTGATTCAAAGCGTTTTATAAAATCGTTTGACACAAAGCGAACCGATGTTTCAAGATCATAGAGTTTTGTAGATATAGTCTCGACAACCTGACCGATAAACGCAGGATCATCAAGGATATGCTCATAGATATTCATTATTGACGCATCAACTTTTGACTTATCGCTGTTCATATCAGTCATGTACTGGCGATAGTCTTTTTTCGCGATTTCCCGAATTTCATTGAACCGCATTATCTCATCGCCTACATCCTGGCGGGATATGGAAACCGTTGATGTCTGCTGGACAGCCCTGCCGACAAAATAGGCAGATCCTATCCCCCATCCTGATACAACAGGAATACCTGTAAGCTTGGTTTCTTTTTTCATAGAGTAGGTACTTTCCAGACATCTCTTGCATATTCCCGGACAGAGCGGTCACTTGAAAACCAGCCGGCACGTGCAATATTGAGCAGACATTTCCTGAACCATAATGCGGGATTGTTGTAAACATCATCAATGACGTCCTGAGCACGCAGATAATCATCAAAATCAGTGAGCACATAATAGCGGTCTGTATCACAGATAGATGAAAGTAAAGGGTAGATCGCGTGACCATCACCGGCAGTTTTCAAAGATTTATCAAGTAGTGAAAAGATATTTTTCAGTCTCTGATCAGCATTGATAATATCAATCGGTTTATAAACAGGCATATTGGTAATAGTTTCTGAAGATTTACCAAAAATGAATATGTTGTCATCACCTATTTTTTCAGCCATTTCAAGACTTGTACCGCACCTGCTTGCAATTGTCAAGGAGTTATTAAGTGCAAATTTTGTATTGAATGAACCTGCGGCTTCAAAAGATGCTGTTGAAACCTGTTCATAAAGGTCTGCTGCAGTAATAATTTTTTCTGCCCATCCCATGCCGAAATTCGGTACAAAAACCACTTTAATCGCAGCTCCTACAGCCGGATCATTATTTATAATCCCGGCAACGATATTTATCAGATGAATAATCTGTTTTGCGAGAAAATCCGCAGGTGAAGCTTTTCCGGCAAAAATGTGACACCGTCTGGTTTTAAGTACTGCACCGTTTTTAATCTGTAAATACTGATTCAAAATATAAAGTACATGCAGCACCTGACGCTTATAGGGATGGATCTTCCCGCACTGGACATCAAACATCGCACTGCTGTCAATAAGACTGTTTGATACAGTCTGCAGCTGGAGTGTCAGTTTATCCTTGGCTTTCTGTTTTGAACGCTGCAGCGCCGAAAGGAAAGAGGCGTTCTGTGCAAATGATTCCAGTTTCTGAAGCTCATTTGAATTTTTAAGCCAGCCTTCGCCAATACGCTCTTCTATAAGATCTGAGAGATCCTTGTTGTCGCAATGCAGCCATCTGCGATGCGAAATGCCGACAGTATTATTTGAAAATTTTCCGGGAAATACATTTGAGAACACTGGAAAAAGTTTTTTTGATAGGACATCAGACTGCTCGCGTGAAACCCCATTTACAGAAAAAGAACCGACAATAGCCAGATTCGCAAGCCTTATACGCTTAACTTCACCTTCTTCAATAAGAGATAGATCACGGATCATCTCAGGGCCGAGATTATTTATACTGCGAACACTTTCCAGATGATTCTGATTGATATCAAAAATAATCTGCATATGACGGGGTAATAACTGTGCAACTTTATAAACCGGCCACATTTCGAGGTTATCCCGGAAAACCGCATAGCTTGTGTAGACAAAAACTTTCTGAGTAATCGCCCATGCTTTACTCCATGGCATATGCTCAATATCAACAAGAATTCTCATCATTTCAGGAATGGCAAGTGCACATCTGCTTCCGTTCAACTGGATGACAATTTTTTTATCAAGATCATCAAGACTGTTGTTGCGAACCTTGTAACGCCTTATAATATCCTGAAGTGCAGCGCTGACAAAGAAAAACTGCTGTTTCATGCGCAGCTCTGTAGCCCGCCGTACATCTTCATCGGGAAATAAAACCTTAGTTATCCGTCCAAGTTGTGATTTTTCTTCACAAGCCCGTATGTAATCATTGTGATTTGTATAGTCAGGAAGAAATTCCTCAGATGCTCTCGCAGACCACAATCTGAGAGTATTTACAACATCATTTTTAAAACCTGCAATTGGAACATCGTATGGAATAGCATGAATTTTCTCAGCACCGTCCCAGTCACAGGAGTTCAGTGTTGTTCCTGACGGGTCATCAGGTTTACAATTGCCTGCAAACTGAACTGTGCAGGCATATTCAGGACGGATAATTTCCCATGGATGACCCCGATGAAGCCAGTCTAACGGGCGTTCCTCCTGAAGACCATTGCGGATATCCTGCTGGAATTGAGAGTAATCATAGCGCAAACCATAAGCCATACCCGGAACCCCGAGTGTCGCCATGGATTCAAGATGACAGACAGACTGTCTTCCTTTGCCTGAATTTCCGAGCTCAAAATCATCTTCTTCGGAATAGAGATCATCAATAGAAAATCCAAGAGATTTCACTGCTTCAGTCATTGGTTTTTCTATACCAAGATTTAAAATATTCTGGCGAAGACTTTTACCAAAAATGTATTCCATTGAAAGATAGAACACACGGCGCACATTATGTTCTGCATAATTTTTTTGTGTCTTGATCCAATTGTCTACCATTTCACTACGGACAGAATATGCAAGAGCCATATATTTATCATAGCTTGTTGCGGTAGTCTCATCTTTAGCCAATAAATATCTGAGATAGCGATAATAAGACTCTTTGAGATTCTTGCTTTCCATATCACCCCTGATATCCAGCCTGCTTTAATCGTCAATGTGAAACTTTTTCAAGTAGAGACTATAAAATTAGTCAACCTGCTGATCCACATTTGTTGATTGATATTCCAGACCCGGCTCCCCGAATCATCAATACATTAGTAAAAACATTATGATACTAAAAGAACAATCCTGAACAATCCAGGACATAATAGTTCAAATTGTAAGTATACATCTGTAGCATTCTCAATGCACTAAAAAAATGTAAGATATTGAATTTTTTAAGTCTTCCCGTTAAATTAAATTCAAAGAAACAATAAATTGTTTCTTGCTTTCGATAAAAAAACTTAGTATATTAAACTACCTTTTTTTGGAGGGGTGGCCGAGTGGCTTAAGGCAGCGGTTTGCTAAACCGCCGTACGGGTTACACTGTACCGTAGGTTCAAATCCTATCCCCTCCGAATTTTTCTCTCAGCATGCTTTATCTGCCAATGAAATAATATAATCCCGTCCGTCAGTGTCATTTTCCAGTTCTACAAGCAGTTCCTCCGGAATACCAGCAAGTCCTTTTTTTGCACCAGCCAGTGCCCCGGCCATTGCACCTATGGTATCAGTATCTCCACCAAGTTCAATAGCATAAAGAACAGAATCAACAAAAGATGCGTCGCTTTTTATTACAGAGAATATGGCAGCCGGGACCGCCGATAAAGCATCGGATCCATTTCCAATTTTCTGTATAACTTCATGAGGACCGGCTGATTTTCTCAGACACTGATCAATAAGGCCTATTTTAATTTTAAATGCATTATCAACAGGAAGCTGAAAAAAGCGGCTTATCCATTCAGAAACAGGAATGTTGTTAAGTGCCATGAGTACTGCATATGCCTGGATTATTGCGCCATCTATTCCAAGTTGATTGGCATGTGTAAGTTTTGATGAAAGCGTGACAAGATCAATTAATGGCTCGCTTTCATCCAGCCTGAAAAAACAGCTGACCGGTGCACTTCGCATTGCAGCTCCATCCCCGAAACTCCCTGACCCATTATAAATGGATTGGGCAGCAACACTGAAATTCTCTCCGTCTTTCCATCTCTCAAACACTTCCCGTACTCCGCCATTGTAACCTCTCCAGATAGAATATCGTTTAAGGAAACGTGTTTTTAGTGATTCAGGATCGATTGTACCATTTTCGAGCATCTCTTCAAAAACTGAAATATTCATCTGCATATCATTAGTATAAACTTTGGGTTTTAATCTGAGAACCATCTGAAGATCCAATGGGGGTATAGCATCATTTGATCGTCCATCATAAAATGCCCCGATAGCATTGCCGATAAATGTACCCAGAAGAACCCCGGCCACCTGATCATTTGAGTAACAGCATTTTTTTATCATTTGAGCATAACCGGCTTATGTGAAAAATAAATCTAAAGGTATGTTATATATTCATCGGTATTAACCGAAAAATGTTCCGGATTTAATGAACACTCTATCCTGATATGATTCTTTTCAGTTGAATCCATCAGATTTCTGACAAATGGTTTTCTAACTTTTTTACCCTCACTGTCGAATACAATCATGACATGCGGATTAAGAAGACTGGTTCTGTTGATTTTGATAACAATACCCATTTCACGGGTTGCGAGTTTAACAAAGCTGCCAACAGGATAAATACCCAGCATTCGTGTAAACTGTTCTACCATTATACGCGGGTACTCTTCATCAGAACCCTGGAAAATAAGTGCAAGCGCTTCCTGCGGCAAACAGGAGTGACGGCTGCTTGTTTCACTTGTAAGTGTATCGTACACATCGGCTATTGCACAGATCAGTGCCATTTCATCAATCTGCTTTCCCTTAAGCTTCATTGGATATCCGCTGCCATTAAATCGTTCATGATGCTGAGCTATTACTGCTAAAGATGATTCAGGTATTTTCAGTGCCATCTTTTTAATAATTTCAATTCCGGCAGCAGGATGTTTGTGAAAAAGTTCGAGTTCCTGTAAAGTATAGACACCACCCTTGCGAAGAAGAGTCTCCGGAATTTTCACTTTTCCGATATCATGAAGCATTCCACCAATGCTGGCCTCAATAATTTTTTCTTTCGAATAACCAAGGGAAGATGCAAATGCGGTCATAAGCACCGATACGTTTACGGAATGCACATAGGTGTTGTAGCTGTGTTTTTTAAGTTGACAGATTCTAAAATAGACATCTGTATTTTCCAGTACTTCTGTAACCATCTGATCTACTGTGTCAATAACAGTCTTTATAGCAAAAGCACGTCCGGCCCTGACATCACTAAGCATATTTCTTACTGTATAAACAGTCCGCTGCCTCAGATTAAAAGCTCGTTTAAGATCTTTTTCATACAATTCAAGTGTATCATCAGCCAATTCTTCAGCATCTTCAATAATCAGTTTCGGCAGCGATGGATTCCCGCTGTCATAAGCGGCATCCATAATAAGATCGTCATCCGGATCAGCTTCAACATATTTACTTTTTTTTGTATTGACAAACAAGTAAGAGACGCCTTGTTTTTTAAGACTTTCAATTTCGTGATAGCCGCTGATCAGAGTGCCTGCATTAAAAAGAAGAAGCTCATTCTCATTGAATACATCTTCAACGTACATCCCGGGTCTTAATTTTGAAAGTAGTATTCGTTTATGAGGAGTATTCATAAGTGCCTGTAAATAGTAAATTAATCGTTTAAGTATTAATTGCGTGCAATAATGCAATAAACAAATTATATAGGTATTTACCAGGGATATTCAATACTTAAATGGACGAATTTTTCAGAATTACCACTGCCCTTTGAGTATGGAGCATATTTTATCAAAAAGACGGGAGAGCATTTCCTGACGGCGGGGTCTGGATTCGTGATTCACTTCAAATGCAATATATCCAATAAGTGCATCAATAGAATTCACAGTCCCCATAAGCAGCATGCCATTATTTACAAAAACAGCATTCTCTACAACACACTTGGCAACCGGATCAATTATTGCGATTTGTTTTAAAAGATCAAAATCTTTAGTGGAAAGAATTATCTCACAGTATTCTTTATTTTTGTCATCATCTGTTGAGCGGATATGATTTTTTTTCCATGGAATCCCTTTCCAGTTGTTAAGAGTTCCAGAATCACCGCATACCGGACACCACCAGCGTAATTCAACCGGATCTTCCTGAAGCTGGACACGGATCAGGCCGTTACACTGTTTATGTTCAGGCCGCTTACGACATCTCAGACTGGTATCAATTTCATTTCCCGGAGGTGCAAGCGTAGATGCAGAGACAATATCACACAGAAATGCTGTCTGATTACTGTCAGAGTTGGAAACCTTATTGTTCCGGCACCTGTCAGATGTTTTTAAATCAATATGCGCTATCTGAACCTTAGACATTAACTCAACTCCGGATGCTGTCAAAAAAACAGTATCTAAAAGCAATCATCCTGCATTATTTGAGATAGAAAAGTAAAATAATCATTCACCATGCTGAAAGAAAGAACAAGAAAAACTTTCTATTCTCTTTTTAATTATTTCACCTGACTTATTTATTAACCCTTTTGATTCTTCAAATGATAATTTTCGGATCGCATCAATAGATTTCATCCATACGGGATCTCTTCCCACTTCACCGGCTCCGGCAGTTGAAACATATTCGAGTAAAAAATATTTAATACTATAAATTTTACCTTTATTCAGTATTTCTACAGTATCAATAAATGCAATATTTTTACCGATAATACCGGCCTCTTCCTCCAGCTCCCTTACAGCAGCAAGTTCTGCAGTTTCTCCAGATTCTATATGACCTTTTGGAAAGATCCATTTAAAAGGATTCTTTTTTGCACGTTCAATTAGAAATTCAATTTCATTGTTATTTATTCTATATGTCACAGCCCCAGCTTCATAAACAATTTCCATTTAATATTTCCCTCATCAACAAATGCTATATTGCATATTTTTATTTAAAATACATAACATTTCAAGCACCAGATTGTTAATAATATCACTAAATTCAATAGAGAACAGTTATTGATTCAGGTGCATAACATATTTTAAAAGTAAGATGATCAGTTAATTCATCTTTGAAAATTCACAGTGTTCATAGTTTATCATTAATCAAGACATTGTAATTACAGTAGAAACGATTTACATGACTTGCTATAAATCGTAGAAATTTATCAGATATTAAGTACAATATATATCAACAGGAGTTTTTTGTGAAGTTATCAGCGTATCTGTTACTTATTATGGCTACAGCGGCTTTAAATATTTCGTGTTTCAAAGATTCTGATTCATTTGGAAAAGTCAATGCAGTTTCCGGTGATGCTTCAGTGTATTCTCAAAAAAACGGGGAGTGGAATCCTGTAAAGAAATCACAGACAATAAGTTATGGTGATACTATTAAATCAAAAAACAGCATAGTTGATATTATTTTCAGAAATAAAAGTAAATTAACACTTGAACCTAACAGTAAAATTGTCATCCTTGATTCTTCAAACAAAAAGAGTGATTATATTTTCCCAGTTGTATACTCAGGCGGTATTCTGTCAGATATAAAACATAAAAAGCCAAATGATTTTCAGTATATAGTTTATACACCGGTTTCATACGTGCAGCCGCAGGGAAGTTGTTTTTACGTCTCATATAATCCATCGACAAATAAATCTGATGTCTATGCTTATAACGGAAATGTAATAGTTTACAACAGCACTGATTTTTCAGTGCCTGTTCAACTTGAACCCGGCTTTACAACTTTAGTTGTCTATACAGATGCACCATCAAAACCTGTCAGACTGACATATAATCAGTTCCGAAGAATAGGTTACATGTTTCCACCGGAAGTATCTGCTGAATATGCTGTTACGTTCGGTTTTCCGGCAATACCTATTCCAGTGCCTCTTCCACTTATGATGCCGCCGCAGGTAGAAACCATTATAGAAACCTCTGGGCCTCAGCAGGTTATTTATGAAGAGAGACCCCAGCACAGACATGTAAATCCACCGCCAAGATCAAGAAGTAATGTTTCTGTAAATGTTAATATAAACGCAAACGGAGGATTTCCTATGCCTGGACTGCCAATGCCTGTACCGGTTCCAGGTATTCCATTTCCAGCGCCGGTGCCACGCCACCATGGAGGATTTCACCGCCCGGGCGCACCTGCTCCTGTTATGGCGCCAATACCCGGTCCGTTTATGGCACCACATGCACCACGTCATATGGCTCCTGGACCAGGTCCGGTTATGACACCTCATGTACCAGGACATATGGCTCCTGGACCAGGTCCCCTTCATGGAAATCATGGACAACAACATTCAGATCATCAAAATTATCAGCAGAATAATAATCAGAATAACAACAATCAACCACAGCAGAATAACAACAATCAGCAGCATAGTTCACATCGTGGACCGAGGCCTCCTCTACCTGGTCCGGTGCCTGGTCCGCATATGTTTGGCAGATAACAGGATATAGCGATATTCAGTTCAGGCCTGTTTTTCAAATATACATTGTATTTAAAAACAGGCCCCATTTTATAAAAAAAGGTCAACGACTGAACTGATTATCGGCTTGCGATTGCAGCTTACCACTCTACCGCTACTTTAAAAATAATCTTATTGACAGATTCAGTTCCGCCCAGAGGCGCGTGAGCATCAGTAGGAAGGAATATGGCAAACATGGATGGATAAATATTCAGCCATGTATCTGGAGTATCACTGAAATGCTGAACATCTTTCTCGCTGTTAAATTCACCAGTTGGATTTTTACAACACGCAAGCGGACTCCACCCAATTCGATCTGCGCCATCAAGCACACACTGAATATCAATAAATTTGCGATGCACTTCGAGCAGTGCCTCTTCACCTTTTGGAGCAGAAATGCCTTTAGTCGCAAACAATCTGCCTTCAATGATTTCATTCCTGCCTGTGGATATCTTGCATAGATCAGTATTCTCAATATAATTGCATACAATCAATATAGCCGGATGAATTTTCCGGTATATATTTAATTCAGAAATTGAATCAAGTATCATAGAAAAACCTCTCAATATAATTATCAGTAAAGTAAACATATTATTTACAAGTGCATTATTTTCAACATGAAACTATAGAATATAGGTTGAAAAACCTATTAATGCAATAACAGATGGATTTTGAGTAGAGTGAGGAATTGTCTGAAAAAATTGAAAAACCGGATGCTTATCAGGTGGCTTTTTCAGGATCGACAACAGTTTTAGATTCTATCTCCTTAAGCTTTGTTGCCACAATTTCTTTACTGACAGGTTTAAGAATATAACCCTGAACACCGGCTTTCAGTGCTTTTAAAATTGCAGCACGATCATGAATTGATGTAATCATGATAATAGGTATATTTTGTGTTTCCGGAGTATTTTTAAGGTACTTCACAAGATCAAGTCCAGACATTTTCGGAAGATTCCAATCAGTGAGAATAACATCAAAGGCGGTATTAAATGCCAGTGGTATTGATTCTTCAGCGTTTGATACTACAACGAAATCACTATATCCCAATTCACGAAGAATCTTAACCATAAGCATTCTCATTGTACTGGAATCATCTATCAATAGTATTTTCATTTAAATCCTGTAATTATAATAATATGATTTAATTACGTTATAAGAAACCTGATTATTACTTGTCAGATACTTTCTATCAAAACATCTGATTCGTTAAGTATACAGCAGTAACCAATTCTGTTCAATTAAAAATTATCCGATTACGTTAATTCTCTCGATTATAGCTTTGAACGTTTCAACTACATTAAAAAGCTCAGATTCTTTATTTCGCTCACGCCACAATCTTTTGAATTCAACGCATAATCCTGCACACTGATTATTAAGCTGATCCTTATCAAGAACAGTATTCCCTTCCTGACCATATTCACGGATTTTCTTATAAATCAGTACTGCAATTGTCCAGCTTATGGCATGCGCCCCCCAAATCATTTCATTATAATCCAACAACTTATCAGAATAATTGCCGTTACATAATCTACGGATATCTTTACAGATTTCAACAGAGCGGTGATAATTTTCCTCAAGTAAATTTATTGGTGTGCTTTTCAGCGCATCCTCTTTATTCCACAAACATGACAGACCATTTACCCACGCATAAAAATTACCAAAATGATAAAAACACAGACTTCCAAGTTCTCTTGCACTGTCCATTATGGATCCGGTCTTATCCATCCATTCGAGCAGTGATACAGCAGAATCAAAATCTTTATCTGAATCATAAGTATCGGTATTCCATGATAATACCCCTCCCAGAATCATTCCGTGATAAGAATTTGACAATAAATTGACATGACCACAATCACCCCAGTCAGTATTGAGTACTCCTGCGCAGTTATATTTTTTTCCATATTGAACCATTTTACGAATATTTTTTGACGCTGAGTTTATATCATTTGCAAACCTACTCCAGCCGCTTACCCCAGGGCAGACGTACTGGGAAACAGAAGATTCAGAAAAAGTCCTGGTCGCCTCTTCTGTTACATCCGCACCATATGCCCAGTTAAGGAAAATAACATCGTCAGGTATTTCATTTATTAGTTCAGGGTGATGAAGAACAATGTCGCCCCAGAACATTGGAATTTTCCCGTGTCGTTTTACAACTGCAATAATTTTCTTCAGAAAATCCACATACATTCTACCTGAACCGTTTTCTGCCGCATAAAGAGAATTGTGCCCCTTACCAAGATCGAAGGTCTCATCACAGCAGATGTTGAAATATTCTGATGAAAAAAGTGGTATGTACTCGTCAAGCATTGAAGTAATAAGCGCAAGACTTTCTGAATTAAGCGGATCAATGGTGTAATGAGCCATGCGGTCCCAGAGATCATGCTTATTCTGAGATGCCAATATGTCAAGTTCATTAAGATGTTCAAAGCGCTTTAAACGAAGAAGTTCATACATGTGTCCGAATGTTGCAAGAGACGGAATCAGATCTACATGGAATTTTCTGCAATGTTTGTCAAGTTCAAGAATTTCTTTGGCTGTCAATGGATCTTTGTCAATCCACAATTCCGGAATATTTTTAAATGCAAACGAATGTTCCACATACAATTGCAGTTCATTGATTTTATATGACGCACATTTTTCTGCAAGCTGTTTTAGCGTGTCAAGTTTCGGGACTTTTCCTCTTGTAACATCATGATAGAATCCGCGATGGGCAATATCAGGTGAATCGTTTATTGTAAAACACGGAATAATACCCTTGTGTATTTTAACAATCTGAATAAATGTCTGCACACCGTAAAAAGCACCCCGTGGAGAATCTCCTGTAATACATACTTTTTGGGGAGTACAAACTATGTTATACGATTCTGCACAACTTGCATTGTCTTTACTTTTAATTGATATGCATCTGCCGTTACTGTAAGAATTATTGTAAATTATATCAGGAGTTTCAAGAATTATCTCATAAATTTTTCCTGCAAGCAGATTTGCAGTATCAAGACATTCAGCATCACTAATAGATACTTCAATTGACACATTTGAATCAATTGTAAAAGTGCCCTCAGTATATTGTATGGATTTTACCTCTGGGAGAAGTCTCATCTGTTCCTCGTTCACTAAAAAATAAAATTTATTTGTAAACACATTAATTCTCGCCCCCTAAATCCCCCGCAGGGGGACTTCTTGAAAATCAGAATCTTAGAAGGGGGTGCAATACAAAAAAATATAATTTTAACTGTATTTTTTTATTAATCATAATTATAAATCAAAAATACAATCATGAAAACAAATAAAAAAGGTTCTGCCGCATTAAGCGACAGAACCTTTAAAAAAAATCATACTGAAATAAAAAACTAATCAAGATAAATCTGATCAATATTGCTCTTGATTTTTGATCTATTTTTATAATTTGTATACCAGCCATAATACATGCGCTGCATATTTTTCATTTTAACCTGCTCTGACAACTGCTTTGCATCAGCAGAATTCCAGTCAAGCTTCCCGGCAGGCAGAGAAACTAACGTCTTGACAATATAATATGTCCCTTCAAATTCAACAGGATTTGAAATCTTACCCACAGGTGATACAGCTGCAATGGCTGCAATTTTTGAATTATTTCCGATGCCGGGAATAAAACCATTGACCGCAACAGTATCACTCACACCTGACATAAGTTTCGGATCAGCATCTTTGAGCGCTGCAAGAGAGCTTGTATCAGAAAGTTTCTGCCTTACTGATATCATGTAATTTTTTGCAGTCTCTTGACGGATTGAATCAGTCAGGATAGTAACAATTTTCTCTTTTACAGTTGCAAGAGGAGCAATTCCCTTTTTTGTTCTTTCCTTTACAGCAAGTAAATAGAAAGCATCATTATTTTCAATACGCTCAGACACCAGCAGCTTATCATTTCCGCCAAACGCAAATTGTCCGGCTCCGGAAACATAACCGATTTTTGGAATCATGTCACCTTTTACAAAAAGGCCTGTTGAATCAAAAACAGCTCCGGGAATTGATTTAGCAGCCTGACCAAGTGATACCTTGTCAGTAACCAGCGATTTTAAACTGTCAGCTTTCTCAGCCAGTAAATCAAGTGTTTCGATTGTAGGAACGATTTTCTTGAGAATATGACGAGCCTTGATTTTTACAATAGTATCTTTGACTTCTTTGGAACCTTTCCCAACCTTTGGATCTTTACTGACAATTTCACGTTCAATACGTTCAACATAAATGATATGATAACCGTAACGGGTCCTTACAGGATCAGAAATCATGCCTGAATCAGTTGAAAATGCGATTGAATCAAATTCCGGAACCATCTGACCGCGTCCGAACAGACCAAGGTCACCCCCATTAGGCGCACTTCCTTCATCATCGGACTCAATTTTAGCTTCCTCTGCAAAAGTCTCGGCTGCTTTTCCGGATGCAGTAATTTTCTGTTTTAATTCAACAAGCTGTTCATAATAAACTTTATCATCTGCAGAAGTTGCTTCTTTTGCAAACTTTACAAAATACAAGTTGATCTGATTATCAACCTGAAATGAATCTCGATGTGATGTATAGTACTTCTCAATTTCCTTGTCATTGACTTTTGTTGTGTCAGCTGTCAGTGCAAATGTATTAACCTTTGCATACTCAAAAGCGACTTTACTGTTAGCTAATGCATATTCAGCTTCAACTTCAGTCCTTGACGGAATTGCACCGGCATTAAGAATTTTCTCGAGCTTCTGTGATGGAATAATATTCTGACGTGTATATTCCTCAACATTTCTGAGCCACTGATATGTATCATAGTTCTGAGGATCATTAAGGAATTTTACATATTTACTTGTATCAAATTTACCATTTGTCTGAAAAACCGATGCGGTATCAATACCTGGAATCGGGTTGTTCTTGATATATTCAAAAACTTCATCAGCAGTTGCGCCGATTTTCAACTTGTCAATAATTTCCTGAGTAAGAACTCTCTGAACCTGCTGTTCCCATACCTGACGAGGAATCATGTGGTACTGATAAGGAGGAATCTCACCGCGGTTTTCCTGCAATTTCTGACGTTCAGCATTTACCATCTGATCAAACGAGTTAAGAGGAATCTCTTTACCGTTTATAGATCCTGCAGTAGACAGATTGTTCTTCGGCCCACCTGCATTCATACCCCAGTTGAAAAAGATTGTTCCAATCACGAATGTGACAAGGACAACAATCATTATTGTGGGAGCCATCTCCCGCATTTTACTGATCATAAGCGCTCCTGTTATTGTGCGTCTATAAAATAATTAGTTTCAAATTTATATTACGGGTGTTTAACGGAAGCTTCACTTAATAATAAATAGCGAAGAGATGCCGATTAGACAACGACTTTGACCGAAATCACCCTGATAATGCCTACTTTTTCTTTGATTCTCCCGACTTCTTTTCAACAGCCTTTGGTTTTAACAGTAAATTGTAAGTCAATTTATCTGACAAAAGTGCAAGTGCAGCCTTTAACTGAGTATCTTCAGCCAGTTTCGAACGATAATATACTTCGTGGTCCTGCCCGAATTCACGAATGAGTAGTGCATCACGAAGAAAATTCTTAATTTCAGCTTCATTGCTTGCAACTGCCCGCTTACTCTCCTGAGACAGAATTGAGTCAATTCTCTGACTTACAGCTTTCATTTCAACTAATTCTGCGTCGGAAAGTTTTGGTAATTCCGGATATAATTGAACACTTTTCCCTGTAGAATCAAGCGAATCTTTAATTCCTGAACTTTTCTTGAATTCATCATAACGCATCTGAGCCAGACTCTGGAAAGTAAATTTCGTTGAATCAAGATACTTGTAAAAATCCTTCATAACTGTTTCATCAGGATTATAATCTTTTTCGATTTTTAATTTTCTCTTACTCATAAGAGGGTACTCGACATTGGCAAACTGAAAAAAGACATCTTTTACAAGAAGTGCCCGGATTGGAAGCGCAGGAATTTCCATTTTTATAATCGTATCAGGAATTATACCCCCGCTGCCATAAACAACTCTGCCGCTTCTGGTTTTATAGGTAGTTGTATCAATCTTTGATTTTTTTCCGTCTTTTCCATCGGCTTTTGTTGAATCCGCCTCTGCATCCTCACTCTCTTCATCTTCATTATCAGCACCGCGGATAGCATTTTCCGGCCTGTTTATGCAGCGTCCTGACGGTGTATAGTAAAATGCGGTTGTAAGCTTAATCGTATGCGTCGGATCAAGCGGCAACAGTGTCTGAACAGATCCCTTGCCAAATGTTGTATCACCGACAATGATTCCGCGATCCCAATCCTGAATAGCCCCGGAAACGATCTCCGATGCACTTGCACTTGCGTAATCAACCATTACAGCCAATGGCATATCAAGCGGCAGAATGGGCTGCGATGATGAATATGATTCTTTATTCTGCCCGCGGACACGACCCTTTGTTGAAACTATGAGTGATTTTTTCGGAAGAAATTTTTCCGCAACCTCAATTGCCTGTGGAAGAAGCCCGCCTGGGTTGTGACGAAGATCAAAGACAAGACTCTTTATCCCTTTTTTTGTAAGCTCTTTTATTGCCTTTTCAACATCAGAACCAGCCTCCTCAGAGAATGTCTGAAGCTGAATATATCCGACGCTGTCACTTATGACTCCATAATAAGGCACTGATTTGATATGAATTATCTCACGTGTGATTGTATAATCAATATCTTTCATCTCACCATTGCGACGTATGGAAATAGTTATCTTTGTTCCCGGTTCACCCCTGAGTTTATTTACTGCATTGTCTATTGTAATGCCGGCAGTAGATTTACCTTCAATTTTAAGTATCTTGTCACCTGATTGAATTCCAGCCCTTGATGCAGGAGTTCCGGCAATCGGAGTCATGACTGTGAGAACTTTATCCCGTATTGAGATCTGAATTCCAAGACCGCCGAATTTACCTTCAGTGTGAATTTTAAGCTCTTCATAATCTTTTGCATCAAAATAAGTAGTATGAGGATCAAGAATTCTTGTCATTCCCTTGATTGCATTGTCAATCAGATCCTTGGATGACATCTCTTCAACATAGTTCTGATGAATTTTTGTAGTAACATTGTCAAGCCGAACAATATCCGCATAAAAACTATCGCCATCTGCACGGGATCTGTCAATAAGAAGACCTGTCACGACAACAATCAGAATCACTACACCAACTACCGGAATTTTTCCAAACGTAGAACGTTTTTCCTGAGGCGTCTGTTTATCCATCAAAACTCCCGTTTCCAAAAATGAACACTATCGATAATCAAATATATTTTTATTATCCAAATCTGTAAAAATATATCAGGTAGTAATCAAATTTCCTGTTTTTATAGTAATTATTTGATTTTATTTAATTTTCGAATAAAATTCATAACTTCAAGCGATACCTGCTCAATAGATTGCTCACCATTAATAATTTTTATACTTTCAGGTGATTGCTCCGCAAGTTCAATGTAGCCGTAACGAATCAGTTCAAAAAAATCTTTTCCATTCTGCTCAATCCGATCCTTTGCCTTATTCATTTTTGCCATACGGATTAGAGAATTTTCAACAGTAATATTAAAAATTAATGTCAGATCCGGATTTATTCCGCCGGTTGCATATTTATTTATTGAGGCAAGCACATTCATGGGAATACTTCTTCCAAACCCCTGATATGCGAAAGTCGCTTCCTGAAAACGGTCACAGAGCACGATTTTACCTTCATTTATGGCAGGAATGATTTTCTCCCTGACATGCTGTGCCCGCGCAGCACAGTATAAAAGTATTTCACACTCATTTACCATCTCTGAATTTTTAGGTGAAATCAGAATTTCCCTGATTTTTTCACCTATTTCTGTTCCGCCAGGCTCCCGAGTTACAATAACAGAATGCCCATTCTCCTCAAGAATTTTTGCAGTCAGAGCAAGCTGAGTACTTTTCCCACACCCGTCTATGCCTTCAAAAGTAATAAATAGTCCACGTTTCATTTTATGCTCCATGACACTTTTTAAATTTTTTCCCGCTTCCGCATGGACATGGATCATTTCTGCCGACTTCGAATGCCGGACGAACAACCGGACGCGCTACAGCTGGGGCGCTTCTATTTGTTGAAACCTGTGACTGAGAGGACATACCCGGCTGCTGTGGCACACCTGCCGGTACTCCAGCCTGCTGCTGATCATTGGAAAATACACTGAAATTACCATGTAATGTCTGAGCGGGAGCACGATTTACAGGAGGAGCAACGCGCTGCTCAGCCCGTTCCAGACGGAACAGATAACTTGTCACATCACGTGAAATGTCATTTCTGAGCTGCTCAAACATCTTCAATCCTTCACGCTGATATTCGTACAATGGATTCTTCTGGCCATAGGCACGATACTGTACGCCACCCTTTAGGTGATCCATTTCGTAAAGATGATCTTTCCAGAGATTGTCAATCACCATAAGGAAAACACCGCGTTCAAATTGACGCATAAGAGGAGCGCTGAACCGCTGCTCCTTTTCATAATATTTTGCTTTCACCAGTTTCCAGAGATCATCAAAGAGTGCATCCTGCGTCTTAGTTGACAATTCATTATCAGGAATACTGTATGAAATTCCAAACTTTGCCATCAACTCGCCATACAATGCCTGCAGTTCCCAGTTTTCAGGATACTTTCCCTCTGTGGTGTATTTGTAAATTATCTCTTCAAGTGTAGATGCAATCTGATCAAGAATCTCCTCTTTAAGATCTTCACCTCTGAGAATTCTCTGACGTAAACCGTATATTTCTTTTCTCTGAAGGTTCATGACATCATCGTAGTCCTTAAGATGCTTTCTGACTTCAAAGTTTCTTCCTTCTACACGTTTCTGGGCATTCCCTATGGCTCCACTCACAAACGGATGTGAAATAACTTCACCTTCCTCGGCACCAAGACGGTCCATAATTGACGCAATGCGCTCTGATCCGAATATTCGCATCAGGTCATCGTCAAGCGACAGAAAGAATTTTGTTGAACCTGGATCACCCTGACGACCGGAGCGGCCTCTTAGCTGATTGTCAATACGGCGGCTTTCGTGACGCTCTGTACCAATGATATGTAAACCACCAAGTTCAACCACTTTGTTATGCTCATCGCGGGCCATCTCAAGCATTTTCGCAAATTTTATCCGTTTCTCATCAATTGATACTTCATCAGGATCAATACTCTGCTTGATAAGCTCATTATTTGCCATAATCTCAAAATTACCGCCAAGCACAATATCAGTACCGCGGCCTGCCATGTTGGTTGCAATTGTCACAGCGCCAAGCTTACCGGCCTGAGCAACAATTGTGGCTTCTTTTGCATGATGTTTTGCGTTGAGAACTTCGTGTTCAACACCTGCACGCTGAAGCAGCTTGCTGAGCAGTTCCGACTTTTCAATTGACGTTGTTCCAACAAGAATCGGACGTCCTTTGTCGTGCATCTCCTTGATTTCCTTTACAACAGCATTATACTTTTCACGATGCGTCTTGTAAATTTCATCATTGGAATCTATACGTTTAAGCGGTCTGTTTGTCGGTATTGTCACTACGTCAAGTTTATAAATCTCATTGAATTCAGCAGCTTCGGTGACAGCAGTACCTGTCATTCCGGATACTTTTGAATACATTTTGAAAAAATTCTGAAATGTAATAGTTGCAAGTGTCTGATTCTCACCTGCGATCTTGACACCCTCTTTTGCCTCAAGTGCCTGATGAAGTCCTTCGCTGTAGCGACGACCATGTAAAATACGCCCGG
>Ga0209373_10001689_pt1 | contig 24740 bp, 29 predicted proteins | sample Higcelweek5metaG_FD_187173 | JGI IMG/M metagenome (GOLD analysis project Ga0209373, IMG submission 187173) | Freshwater pond sediment microbial communities from the University of Edinburgh, under environmental carbon perturbations - High... | ecosystem: Environmental > Aquatic > Freshwater >... | reverse complement strand
GAAGTGTGATAAGAACTTTAATGTAATAGGAATTGATTCATCTAATAATATGTTAGATAAAGCAAGAATAAATGCACCTAAAGCAGAATTTAAATTAATGGATATTAGAAAATTAGAATTTGAATCTAATACATTTGATGCTGTTATATGTTTTGCTATATTAACTTATGTTGATGATGATAATTGTATAAAGGTATTAGATAGTGTTGATGAAATATTAAAGAACGGTGGATTACTAGCGATAAATGTTTTAGAACAAAAAGATGGATTTGAAAAAGAATTAATAATACCCGAACCATTTAATCCTAAATTTAATAATTATTTTAATAGATATACTAAAGATTTTTTCATTAAGTATTTTAATAATAAAAATTATGAGATATTAGTTATGTATGATAATCCAATATTTAATTCTGAAGAGGCCGGAGTATTTAGTGAAGAAAATCAATTTTCAATTATATTAAAAAAGAAATAATAGGAGATTAATATGATAAATTTAGATAATATATTCCCAATAGGAATAGGTACATTTAGAATAGATTTAAATGATAAAGAAATAAGTAAAGAAGCTATACTTCATTCTATTAATATGGGACAAAATTATATAGATGTAAGTTCTATGTATCAAGATGGTGAAGTAATGAAATTTATTGGCGAGGTAATTAAAGATATTGATAGAAATAAATTGTTTATTAGCTGTAAGATTTCTAATGATATAGAAAAGATAGAAGATATTGAAATATATTTAAATAAATATTTAGGTATGTTAGGTATTGGTTATGTTGATTGCTTAGAATTTCATGCTCCTGATTTTTGTAAAATAGATATAGTTGATGCATATAAAGAAATGAAGAGATTAATTGATAAAGGATTAATAAGATATCTAGGAATTAGTAATTGTAGTTTGGATATGTTAATTGAGTTGAATGAAAATGTAAGTATAGATATATTTGATGGTGTATATAATTTTGAATGTAGGGAATATGAAAAAAATGGTGTATTAAAATATTGTATTGATAATAATATTAAATTTGTTTGTTATCAACCATTAAGAAGAAATAGAACTGCAAAGAGAAACTATCCATTGTTAATTGAACTATCAGATAAATATAATAAAACTCAAAATCAAATAATATTGAATTGGATAATAAATGAAAAGAAAATTATTCCAATAATAAAAACAACAAATATAGATAGAATAAATGAGAATTTAGTTAGTAGAAATTTTGAGATAAGTATTGAAGATATTAAAAGACTTAATGATTTTATTGCAGAGGATTTTGATAAGATAATAATTGATTGGTCTAATAATGGTGGAGTAGCAATTGATAAGTTAGCTAATCAATTCGAATAATAACTGAAATTTTCATCAAACAACGAATTTAGACATATAGAAATGTATTTTTAAATATTAACAGCTACAAAAATAAAGTTTTATTGACTAGTGTTATTAAAGATTAATTGATATCATTGAACCAACCTGTAAACAAATAAAATAGTATAAAGGGAGGGGTTAAATGTTAGAACAATTAGAAGAAAATAAAATAGAAAATTTAATATATGAAATCAATAATAAACAAGTAATGATTGACTCAGATTTAGCACGAATATATAATGTTGAAACAAAAAGAGTAAATGAAGCGGTGAAAAATAATATTGAAAAATTCCCGGATAGATTTTCTTGGGTTTTAACAACCGATGAATGGAATAACTTGAGGTCGAAATTTTCGACCTCAAGTTTAAATACTTATTATGGTGGAAGAAGATATTCTCCAAGAGTTTTTACGGAGCAAGGTGTAGCAATGCTTGCAACAGTCTTGAAATCAAAGACTGCTGTTGACATAAGCATTAAAATAATAGATGCTTTTGTTTCTTTAAGACATTATGTGTCTAACGAATTGATAAATGATAATGTAGAACATAAATTATTAGATCATGACAAAAGAATAAGATTGTTAGAAGAAACTTTTGATAATTTTAAAGAAAAAAATAACCATATATTTTTTGAGGGACAAATATACGATGCTTATTCATTGTTACTTGATATTTTTAATAAAAGTAAAAAAGAAATTATAATTATCGATAATTATGCTAATAAGAAATTATTAGATATAATATCTAAAACAAAAAGGAAAATTATTGTTGTAAGTAATAACATTGATGATATATTAATAAAAGAATATGAGAATCAATATGATAATTTAAAAATTATTAATAACAGTTCATTTCACGACAGATTTATAATAATTGATAGAGATATTTTATATCATTGTGGTTCGTCTTTTAAGGATTTAGGAAAAAAGTGTTTTGCAATAAATAAAATAGAGGATAATGCATATTTAGATAAAATAATAGAGGTGATAATATATGAGATTATGGCATAAAGATTTAATAAAAGTATTACCTAATAAGATGTTAGTTGCTCAGTGGCGTGAATTAGCTGCTATAGTTGGTTCTATTAATAAGAAGGGCACTCCTAATCATAGATTGGTAAATATTATATTAGATTATGATAAGAGTCATTTTTATACTTATACTAAGTTGGTATATGATGAGATGATAAAAAGAAATATGAAGCCTAAAGATGTTACTTATAATAAGATTAAGGATTATTGTGGAACTGAAACAACTGATATTATTGATTTATATAAGTATTGGCATAATGATAGATATTATAAACAATGTTATTCTAACTTGGAAGAGAAATATGATAGAGGAATAATTAGTGAGTCTGAATGGAATAATATAAATAATAATATGTTATAATTAAATAAGATAGGAGGTGTAAGATGTCATTATTTAGTAAAGAGAAGGAAATAATATTTAAGATAGTTAATGCTGTATTACTTATATGGTTAATTGGTGCAATAGTATTTGTTGCTTCTAGTGTAATTGAATTAGCAATAAAAGAACCAGTTAGAGAATATACGTATGCTGAATATAAAGCAACAAATTGTATATATAAAGATGAAGAAGCAACTGAAGAAGTAAATGAAACTAATTGTTTGAATCAATATGATGATTATACTTTTAGTAATGAAAATGCTGATTATTATAAATGGAGAACATTATATGTTTCTATAGCTAATGTTGTAATAGTAAGTGGATTCTTATTCTTCATAAATAGAAAGAAGAAAGACTAGTAATAGTCTTTTTGTTTACATTGCCAAATACATTGCCAAATACATTGCCAATAGCATGTATTTATGTTATAATATTGTTATATGAAAGGGGTGTTTTTATGAATGAAAATTACAACTATATTCCACCTTTTGAGGTTGACGAAGAAATTATTGTTTTAGTTTCAGAAATAACAAATAAGCTTGATTCTAATAATATTATTGAAAATAGTAAAAATATTAAATTAAGAAAGAAAAACCGTTTAATGTCTTTACAATCAACTTTAGCTATAGAAAATAATTCTTTATCGTTAAAACAAGTAACTGATATAATAGAGGGTAAAAGAGTAATAGGAAAAGTAAAAGAAATAAAAGAAGTTAAAAATATATATTCAGCGTATGAAAATATAAATAAATATGATCAATATGATATTAATGATTTGTTAAAGGCTCATAAATATATAACGTCTGAATTAGTATCACAATCTGGTGTTTTTAGAAGTGGAGATGTTGGGATATATGATAGTAACGGAAATGTTGTGCATATGGGTGCAAGACCAGAATATATTGAACAAGAAGTAATTAAATTGTTTCGTTGGTTAAAAACTAGTAATACTCATCCATTGATAAAATCTTGTGTATTTCATTTTGAAATAGAATTTATTCATCCATTTGAGGATGGAAATGGAAGAATAGGAAGATTGTGGCAGACTTTAATGCTTTCAAAGTATAATAAAACATTTGAGTGTATGCCAATAGAAACAATAATTCATAATAATCAAAGAAAATATTATAAAGCATTAAACACTTCAAGTAATAGTAATAATTCTACTCAATTTATTAAATTTATGTTAAATGTTATATTAGAATCATTTGATAGTTTAAATGATAATCTAAATGACATTGAAAGAGATGTATTAAGTTTGATAGAAGGTAATAAGAATATTACACTTGATTTGTTAGTAAAGGAAACAAAGAAATCAAAAAGAACAATATCAAGATGTGTAAAAAGTTTGAAAGAAAAAAACAACATTAGAAGAATAGGCTCGGATAAAAACGGTTATTGGGAAATTATTTAATTAAAGATTAGTAATAATCTTTTTTTATGATATAATTTATAAAGTAGAAAAGGAGTATATATGATTAGAAGGATATTAGATGAAGTAACACATAAGAATAAGAAGGGAATAGTATTAAGTTGTTTTTCTCCACTTGTAATGATAATAACTTTTGTTATAGAGATATCTTTAGCTATATATACTTTTATTAAAAGTCGTAAAGCTAAGTCTGATGTAGGTATAGTTTTAGTACTATTATTTTTAGGTACATTTCAATTAGCTGAGTATCAAATATGTGCTGGATCAAATATGTTATTATGGGCTAGAATTGGTTTGTTTGCTATTACATTCTTACCTGTATTAGGTATATATTTAATATCTAAATTACATAAGGAATCTATATTATTAAAGATTGGATTTTTATTAGCAATTGCATTTGTGGTGTTTTTCTTATTTATACCTAGAACTATAGATGGTGCTGTATGTGGTGGTAATTATATAATATTTGATATTAGTTCAAGTATTCATAATTTATATGGATATTATTACTTAGGATTCTTATTCTTAGGTATATGGCAAGCATTAAAAGGTGTTAAGTCAGATGAAAGTAAGAAAGATATTAAGAGTGCTTTAAAATGGCTAATAATAGGCTATTTATCGTTTATATTACCACTTACTATGGTTTATATATTAATACCTATTACAAGGGCTGCTATAGCCTCTATAATGTGTGGATTCGCAGTTATATTTGCATTTATAATAACATTTAAAATAGCACCTATATATCATAAGTATGTTAAGGTAAAAGATAAAGAAAATAAAAGTTAATACTTTTATTTTTTTTGTATTGATTAGAGAACAAATGTTTGATATAATTAATTTAATATGAGTGCGTGAATCAATTTAAGTGAGTGAAGATAGTTTATGGAGGAAAAATGAAGAAAGATAAACTATATTTAATCAACACAATATTTAGAAGTGAGAATATCAGAAGTGTATGGAATGAGGAAGAAGAAAAATACTATATAAGTGTAGTTGATGTTGTTACTATACTATCAGAAAGTAGTGATGGTAGAAAATATTGGAATAAGTTAAAGCAACGTCTAAGAGAAGAAGGAAATGAGTTGGTGTCAAATTGTCACCAACTGAAATTAAAAGCAACAGACGGGAAATATTATTTAACTGATGTAGTAGATATCGAAGAAATGTTTAGAATAATTGAATCTATTCCATCAAAGAATGCAGAACCAATAAAACAATGGCTTGCAGGTCTTGGTAGTGAGAGGATCAATGAATTATTTGACCCATCAATTCCTGTACAAAGAGCAATAGATTTGTATAGAAGCAAAGGATACGATGAGACTTGGATTTCAAAAAGAATTAAATCATTACAAGACAGAAAAGGTCTAACAGATGTATGGAAAGATAATGGAATAAATAATCAATTTGAGTATGCAATATTAACAAATGAAATATATAAAACTTGGTCTGGTATGACTTCAAATGAGTATAAACAATATAAAGGTTTAAGAAAAGAAAGTTTAAGAGATAATATGGATAGTATTGAATTAATACTTACCGACTTATCTGAGGAAGCCACTAAAATAATAGCTGAAAAAAAGAAATTAAAAGGATTGGATGAAAATATCAATATTGCAAGAATGGGAGGTAATGCTGCAAAGTTAGCAAAAGAAGATATTAAAAAAAATCTTGGAGAATCCATATTAAAAAAAGACAACAAGATTAGTTATAAACATATAAAAGATGATAATTCTAATATAAAAAACATAGGAGGGAAAAATGAATGAAATTAATAAATATGAAGAAGTGGTATTTGAAAAAATTAAACATATCGATGAATTTGGAAATGAGTATTGGGAAGCTAGAGAACTACAAAAAGTTTTAGAATATGCTTTATGGCAAAAATTTTTAAATGTAATTGGAAGATCAAAAACATCATGTGAAAATAGTAAAAACGTTGTTAGCGACCATTTTATCCAAACGGATAAAATCGTGAAAGCCGGTGCCACGACTAAAGAAATTCTTGATTATAAACTTTCACGTTATGCATGCTATTTAATAGTTCAAAATGCAGATTCTAATAAAGAAGTGGTGGCACTAGGACAAACCTATTTTGCTATTCAAACTAGGAAACAAGAAATAAATGAAATGGAATATTCTGGTTTGTCTGAGTTGGAAAAAAGATATTACAACAGAGATATTGCAAGAAAAGGTAACTATCAATTAAACAGGGTTGCATCAAAAGCGGGAGTTAAAAACTTTGATAAATTCCACAATGCTGGATATAAAGGATTATATGGTGGTGAAACAGCCGATGATATAGCCAAAAGAAAAAATTTAAGATATAGAGAAGATATATTGGATAATATGGGAAGTGATGAACTTGCTGCCAACATATTTAGAATATCTCAAACTAAACAAAAGATAGAAAATGAAAAGGTAACAGGAGAAGACAACGCAAATAACACTCACTATAAAGTCGGAAAGAATGTAAGAAGTTTTATAAAAAGAAATGGTGGTACGTTACCAGAAAAAATGGATACTCCAAAGAAAAGTTTGAAAGAAAAGAACATTAAATATTTAAAAGATAAAACAGAGTAATCTGTTTTTTATGTTATAATTAATTTAATAGGAGGATATATGAATTATGTAAAAATGTATATTATTGCTTTTATTGCTTTTATAGTAATAGATGGAATATGGTTATTATTTATATCTAAAAATTTATATCAAAGTGAAATAGGACATTTAATGGCAGATAAAGCTAAGTTACTACCTGCAGTTATATTTTATTTAATATTCTTAGTAGGTCTTGTATACTTTGTTATTAATCCAGCAATTGTTAGTAAGGATGTAGTAAAATTATTATTCTCAGCTGCATTATTTGGATTAATTACTTATGCTACATATGATCTAACTAATTTAGCTACATTAAAGAATTGGCCTTTAAAAATAACTATTATTGATTTAATATGGGGTACAAGCTTATCTACTATAGTCTCTTATATAACATATATGATTTATAGAATTTAACTAGATTATATCTAGTTTTTTTGTGTTATAATTAAGTTGGTGATAATATGAATGAGAGTATGGATTTAAGAAATTATTTAGGAACAACAGTTGATGTAACTATGGATAGGAAGTTGGGCACTAATCATCCTAAACATGGATTCTTGTATGAACTTAATTATGGTTATATACCTAATACTATTAGTGGTGATGGTGAGGAAATAGACGCATATGTATTAGGTGTTGATGAACCAATTGATACTTTTAAAGGTAAGGTAATAGCAATAATACATAGATTAAATGATAATGATGATAAGTTGATTGTAACTGCTGGTGAAGATTATACTGATGAAGAAATAAAAAATTTAACAAACTTTCAAGAAAAGTTTTTTAAATCCGAGATAATAAGAAAGTAGATGAACAAATGGAAAAATTAAATATAATAAGAAATGATACTAGATGTTTTTACATTAAAGATAATCAAGTATTAGCTTTAAAATTAAATGATAGAAATTCTAAGCCTGGTTTCTTTGACATACCTGGTGGTAAGATTGAAGATAATGAGACGATGGAACAAGCAATAATAAGAGAATATGCTGAGGAAACAGGATTAACTATTACTAATCCAATATATAGAGGAGTAATTAATGTAGTATTCCCTAAAGGTACATTTAAATTAAATACTTTTATAGTAGATAATTATAGTGGTATTATGAGAACTGCAGAGAATCATGTTCCTAGTTTATTTAATATTGATGAAATATTAAATTCAGATAAAAGATATGCATGTACATTAATGCTAGAACCATTCTTTAGAAAAGTATTATTAGATGTAACTAAATCATTCGAGTTAACAGTATATACGAGCGAAGAAGAGGTTGTTAGTAAAGTAATATTTGAAATAAAGTAAATCACTTAATAGTGATTTTTTTATGATATAATTTTATTGGTGATGTTATGAATTATAATTTAAGACCATGTAATATTGATGATTATGAATTATTATTTAAATTAAAGATTGAATGTTTAAAATGGTATGTAGAAAAAATATATGGTTGGGATGAAAATGCTCAAAGAGAATTTTTAAAAAAAGAAATGAATGAAAAGATGCAATATATGAATATTATACAAATTGATAATATAGATATTGGTGTTACAACTCATTTCATCGATAAATATGGAAATGATGTAGTTGGTCTAATAGCTATATTACCTATTTATCAAGGTAAGGGTATAGGAACAGATATAATAAAAAAATATATTAGTAATGCTAATAAAAGAATTATATTACAAGTATTTAAAGATAATCCTGCTCGAATATTATATGAAAAATTAGGATTTAAAAAATATGGAGAGACTAATTCTCATATATTAATGGAAATAAATAAGGAGGAATAATGATAAGATATAGTAAAGAAGAAGGGATTATTAAGCCTTTAGGATTAAGATTTAATGATGGACAAGATAAAAACATTAAATTACCTAAAGTTGCTATAGGAGTATTCTCTAGGCATTTATATGAAGAAATTATTGATAAATTTAGTTGTAAAGAAATAGGATATATAAATAATGCTAATTTTAATAGAAATGTATATATACTTAGATATAAAGATGTAGAAATAACTTTCTTTATGGCTGGTATAGGAGGTCCTTTAATGTGTGCTGATATAGAAGAATTAAGTGTGCACGGAGTTGATACTTTTATAATATTTGGTAACTGTGGAGTACTAGATTCAAAAATAGAAGATTGCTCTATAATAATACCTACAAAAGCATTTAGAGAAGATGGTGCTAGTTATCATTATGTTGAAGAAAGTAATACTATTGATATGAATCTGGATTATATGGATTTATTCTTAGAGATATTAAAAGAACATAAATTTGATTATACAAAAGGATATACATGGACTACTGATGCTTTTTATAGAGAAACTAGAGATAAAATAGAATATTTTAAAAATAATGGTGCTGTATGTGTTGAAATGGAAGGTTCAGTTATAGCTGCAACTTGTAAGAGAAAAGGATTAAAATACTTCACTTTCTATTATGCGGGAGATAACTTAGATAGCGTGGAATGGGATGAAAGAAGTCTTTTTGGAGAAGTAAATATTGATAAGAAAAATGATGTAACTATTCTTGCTTTTGAATTAGCAAATAAATTATTAAATAAATAATTAATAAAATCATTTAATTTATTGACATTACAAATATTTTATATATAATATAATTAACGAAATTGAGGTTTTGCATATGGATTACTACATTATAAAAAAAATAAATATTATATATAATAGACAATCGTAGGCACGATTGTCTATTTTTTTAAAGCAAAACATAGAAAAAGGAGAGGACATATATGAATTTGTTTGAAAAGAAGTCTATAAAAACAAAAGACCTTTTTAAAAAAATGATGAAAGAAAATGAATATAGTTATGATGTATATTTTAGAGTTGCAGTAATTTCCGAATATTTAAATGGTAATGAAAAAATATGGCGATTATATAATAAAATGCAAAAAATGCGCTTGAGTCAAATTCCACACATTCCTAAAAAAATGGCTTATCATAAAAAAGAATTTATAAATTTAATTAATAGTTTTATTAAAAAAGGGTATGACGAAAATTTTCCTATTTTGGTTAATAAAGACCTTTTTGTTATAGATGGGGCTCATAGAATTGCGTGCTCATTATTTTTTAAAGTAAGGGAAGTATATATTATTACTAATAAAGAGCATTTTGATTTTATTCCGAAAGATTATTCAAAAAAATGGTTTGAAGAAAATAATTTGTTTGAATGTATTAAATATTGTGAAGAGCAAAAAAAGAAAATAAAGGAGGATTTATAGTATGTATAAAAATAAAAAGATTTTAGCTTTTATACCTGCAAGAGCTGGAAGTAAGAGACTTCCTGGTAAGAATATAAAAAAATTAAATAATATTCCTTTGTTTAAATATAGTATTGATATTGCACAAAAATCTCAGTACATAGACTCGACAATATTAAGTTCTGATTCAATAGAAATATTAAATATAGCTCACAATTTAGGATGCATAAATAATAATATAAGACCAGACTATTTATCAAATGATACAGCAAGAATAATCGATGTTATATTGTATGAATTGAAAGAAAATAGTTTAAATGAATATGATGTAGTCGTTTTATTGCAACCCACTTTTCCTTATAGAGATGTAGAGTTACTTGATCTTGCAATAGAAAAATATTTTGATTACGAAACCTCATTAATAACTGTTGTGAAAATTAAAGAAAATCCTGCAATGATAAGAACAATAGAAAATGGACTTCTAAAAAAAATAGTCGACTGGACTAGTGATATAAGAAGTCAAGACTTTATAAATACATACAAAATAATCGGAAGTATATATATTAATAATATAAAATTATTAAATGAGGAAACGGTTTTAAACGAAAATGAAATTCCTTTTATAGTTGATAATAAATTTGATATAGATATTGATACTTTGGAAGATTTCAAAAGGGCAGAAACGGAAATTTCAAAATGAAAGTATTTATGTTTCACTACGTATTACCAAAATCAAATTATTATTACTATGATTTAAATTTATTTGAAAAAACAATAAAATATTTTAAAGATAATTATAAAATTATATCTTTAAAACAATATGATGAATTAAAAGAAAAAAAAATAAAAGTCGATGATACTTATGTTATGTTAACATTCGACGATGGAACAATCGATCATTATAATTATGTATATAAAATTTTAAAAAAATATTGTTGCTCAGGTCTATTTTTCATTACTTCTGCGATTTTCGATAACCAAGTATTAGACATTCAAATAATACATAAACTTATTTCATTAAATTTAATAAATGAAATATATGAAACGTTATTAAGTGAGATTAAGAAATATAATATTCAAATAGATAATATTGAAATTAATATAAGTGAAACCCAAAAAGAAATAGAAATTAAAAAATTATTACAATATGTTATTCCAGAATTTGAAAGAAAACAAATTTTATATTCTTTAGCAAAAAAATATAAAATATCGTATAATTCAAAAAAGTATTATATGAGTTTAAAAAATATTAATGAGATGCTTAAAAACAATATGTTTTTCGGACTTCATACAAAAACACATCCTAGATTATCTCTTTTATCTGAACAACAAAAAAATTTTGAAATAAAGGAGAATTTAGAAGTACTTAAAGAAAAAAAAATTGTTGATGATAAATATATTTCAATTGCTTATCCCTATGGGTGCTATGACAAAAGTACTATAGATATTTTAAAAAAAATGAATATAAAGTACGGGTTTTCAATTGAAAATAATTTCAAAGATAATAATTTTGAAATAAAAAGAATAGATTGTAAATTTTTAAAGGAGGAAATATGGAAAAATATATAGAAATAAGTGGAAGAAAAATTGGACCAGATTATCTGCCTTTAGTTATTGCAGAAATAGGAATAAATCACAATGGAAAACTAGATATTGCAAAAAAAATGGTAGATGCTGCACATAGATCTGGTTGTGAAGTTATTAAGCATCAAACACATATAATTGATGACGAAATGAGTCATGAGGCAAAAAAAGTTATACCTGGTAATGCTAATATATCCATATATCAAATAATGAAAGAATGTTCATTAAATGAAGAAGACGAAATCGAATTGAAAAAATATGTAGAATCAAAAGGAATGATATTTTTAAGCACTCCATTTTCAAGGGCAGCAGCAGACAGACTTCAGAAAATTGGTGTAAAAGCTTTTAAAATAGGATCTGGGGAATGTAACAATTTACCCTTAATTGAACATATAGCCAGTTTTAGAAAACCAATGATTGTTTCAACCGGAATGAATAATATAGAAGATATAAAAAAAACTGTTTTAATACTTGAAAAATATAATATAAAATATGCTCTTTTACATACAACTAATTTATACCCTACACCATTTAATCTTGTAAGACTTGGTGCATTAACTGAAATGAAAAAAGTTTTTAAAAACGCTATTATTGGATTATCTGATCACACAATTAATAATAACGCTTGTTTGGGTGCTGTTGCACTTGGCGCAAGCATAATAGAAAGACATTTTACAGATACAAAAGCAAGAAATGGACCAGATATTATATGCTCTGCTGATGAAATCGAATTGAAAAATTTAATTGAGGGATCAAAAGAATTGTTTTATATGAGAAATGGTGAGAAAGGATTAATCAAAGAAGAACAAATAACTAAAGATTTTGCTTTTTCCACAATTGTAACTATAAGAGAAATAAAAAAAGGAGAGAAATTTACTAAAAAAAATATTTGGGTAAAAAGACCAGGAAATATTGGCATATTAGCAGAAGAATATGAAAATGTTTTGGGAAAAACGGCAAAAATAGATATCATAATAGATGAACACATAACATGGGATATGGTGAAATAATGAAAAAAATAGTGTTTTTAACAGGAACTAGGGCGGATTATGGAAAGATAAAATCAATAATAAAAAAAGTATATGAATATGAACAATATAAAATAGTTATATATGTAACTGGTATGCATTTATTAAGAAAATATGGTTTAACTTATCAAGAAATAATAAAAGATGGATTTAAAAATATTTATTTATCAAAAAAAATAAATAGAAAATATAAAATGGATGAAGTTTTAGCTAAGAATGTTTTGCAATTTTCAAAATTTGTAAAAAAAGAGAAGCCAGATATGATATTTGTTCATGGAGATAGAGTTGAGGCGATGGCCGGAGCAATTGTTGGAGCGTTAAACAATATATATGTAAGTCACATTGAAGGTGGGGAAATAAGTGGAACAATAGATGAATCGATTCGTCATTCGATAAGCAAACTGTCAAATTTTCATTTTGTATCAAATGAGAAATCAAAGAAAAATTTAATTCAATTAGGAGAAAATAAAAATAATGTTTTTGTAGTTGGTTCTCCCGACCTTGATATAATGAAAAACAATAATTTTAATATACAAGATGTTAAAAACAGATATAATATAAAATTTAAAAAATATGCAATCTTGATATATCATCCTGTAACTACTGAAATTGATTTATTAAAAAATCAAGTTAAAATATTGGTAGAAAGTTTGGTATCTTCAAATAAAAATTATATAGTTATATATCCAAATAACGATATGGGATCAGATATAATATTAAAAGAATATAAAAAATTATCTAATAATGCTAAGTTTTCATTGTTTCCTTCGATAAGGTTTGAATACTTTTTATCCTTATTAAAAAATGCAGATTTTGTTATAGGAAACTCAAGTATGGGTATAAGAGAGTGTGGAATATATGGAATTCCTAGCATAAATATCGGAAGTAGACAAGATGGAAGATATGATTTAGAAACTCAAAAAAATTTATGTTGTGTTGACTACAAAAACAACGACATTTTAAATGCAATAAAAAATGTATCAAAATATAGAAAAAAGAATAACTCTTTTGGAAAAGGAAATAGTAATGAAAAAATACTAAAAATATTAAATAATAGTAAACTATGGGAAACGAAGATACAAAAAAAATTTATTTCAATTTTTTAGGAGGCTTATATGATTTGTATTGGTATTTTATGGAACGGAATGGAAACTTATGTTGATGAAGCAATTGAAGATATATCTCAACATGCTGTAGTTCATGGTGTAATATCACTAGACTTAAAAGATGATTATGAAAAATTTGTTAGAGAGATTTATGCACAGGATGAAATAGCTGAATGGAAAGTAAACAAAAAAATTGAAACAATGTTTCAATGCAGTGATTCTAGAACTATAAACATAGTATTTTTAACTGTTGATGATTCTGAAAAAGAATATCATCCTTTTAAGAAAAGAATTGTGTGTAAGAAATTGGAGGCTATTAAAACGGAAATCAGAGGGAAGTATAGTCAATTAGTAACTTCATATTTTTTTGATAATGTACTACATGTTACAGACGATGAAAGGGAATTAGAAGCCGATTTTGGTGTTTTAGAAAGGTTTATAGAAAGTCTTAAACCTTCGGAAAAAGGGAAAGCAAGAGTATTAAAGAACGGAGGAAATAAAGATGGAACTCAAAAACAGAATAACACAAAAAATGGATAATAAAAATATTAAAAAAAATCCTCTGTTTCCTAAAAAAAACTTACTAATTGAAGTAACAAATTTTTGTAATAATAATTGCATATTTTGCTATAATAGTTGTATGAAAAGGGGGAAAAAGTTTATTGATAAAAACTTTTGTAAAAGAATTTTAAAAGAAGCTTATGAATTAGGAGTAAGAGAAGTTGGATTTTATGTAGTTGGAGAGCCATTGCTTGATAAGAGATTAGAAGAATTTGTAAAATATTCTAAATGTTTAGGATATAAATATATATATATAACTACAAATGGAATATTAGCTGATTTAAGCAGGGTAAAGAAATTATGTATAAGTGGTCTTGATAGTATAAAATACAGTATAAATGCAACAAATCAAGAAGATTATTTAAAGGTTCACGGTACAAATAATTTTAATAAAGTATTAAAAAATTTAAATGATGTTTATGAATGGAAAAAGGCAAATAATATAAATATTAAAGTGTTTGTTTCGTATATAATTACAAAATATTCCAATTGTAATGAGGAAGAAATAAAAGAAATGTTTTCAAAAATGTGTGATGAAATAATAGTTATGCCAGCAACTAATCAGGGTGGACTCATATCAAATTCAAAAGATATTTTTTGCAATTTAGAAACAAAAGTAAAAAATAAAATATCATTACCTTGCGTATATCCTTTTAATTCTATAATTGTCACTGTTGAAGGTTATTTATCTGCTTGCTGCATGGATTTTGAAAACTTATTAGTATATTCAGATTTAAATAAAAGTTCCTTAATTGAATCATGGACAAATGATACTATCAAAGACCTTAGAAATAAGCACATAATTGGTGATGTGACTGGAACAATATGTGATAATTGTGTAAATGGTTGCTCAAATAAACCGAAACCAATATTAAAACAATAAAGATAGGAGAAATATATGGAAGCAATTAAAAAGTTTTTAAAAAATGAACAAAAATATAATATGTTTGATAGAAAAATAAACGACATTAATTATTGGGAATATGTTAGACCAATAATTTCTTGTGAGGCAAATACTATTGTATCAAAATCATCAAAAATGTTTTCTAAAAATGATTTTTCTTTAAAAAAATATTTTATAAGTTTTAAAAATATAAAAAAATACTTTTTAGGAAATAGAAAATGTGAAATATTAGTAATATCTCAGCCAAGAAGAAATAATAAAGATGGGTTATATAAAAATAATTATATAGATTATTATGTGGATTTTTTAAAAGATAAATATAAGGTTCTTACGATAGAAGAACCAACGTGGAGTTCACTAGGTATATCAAATTCAGCTCATAATTTCCCAATTTATACAAAAAACATATATTTGACAGATATTCATGAATTAATATTGTTGTTAAAAAAGAAACTATATAAACTTTTTTCTCCAATAAAATATGCAAATCTTAAAAAAGAGTACATTGAAATTAAAAATATAATTAACTCTTGGTATGAAATTGAATGCGAAATAGAATTTGAAAAATATTTTATTGATTCTTTAATTAGATTGGACTTAGATAGAAAATATATTAATAAAATTATAAAAAAAACAAACCCTAAAATTATATTATTACACTATATGCCATCCACTTTTAAAGAAATGTTAATTGGTGAATGTAATAAGGAAAATATTCCTACAATAGAAATTCAACACGGAACAATTACAAAGGTTGATCCACTTGTAAATAAGTGTCTAAATATTAGTAAATTAAAACTTGATACTAAATACATATTTAGTTTTGGTGAAAACCAAGTTGTTAAGTATGCTTTATCAATAAAAAATATAAAAAATGTTATACCAATTGGTTTTGCTTTTTTTGAAGAGAAACTTAGAGAAATAAAGCCGAAACATAAAAAATATATATTGATAATAAGTCAATCGACTATTGGTGAATCCATTGCAAAATTTGCGTCTGATTTATCCGATTTATTAAAAAAAGAAAAAAGTGAAATAGAAATAGTATTTAAATATCATCCAAACGAAATGTCTAATAATTATAGTTGCTTAAAGAAAAAAAACATTATAGAAATTAAAAACGAAAAATCAATATATGATATTCAAAATCAATCAATATTACAAATAGGGTCATACTCTACATCTTTATATGAGGGATTTTCAATGAAAATACCAACTTTGGTAATTAAAACAATGTTTGGTTCGATAGAAACAGTAGATATATTTAAGGGTATAAATAAAGGGGTATATTTTATATCAAAACCAAATGACGTAATTGAATATATAGACAAGAAAGATATTTTACCAAAAGATGAAGACATTAATAAATTGTGGACTAAGAATAGTAAACAAAATTTATTAAGAGAAATAAAAAAAATTATTGATAAGGAGAATAAAAATGGAACTAGTAGATGTATATAATAATAAACACGAAAAACAAAATTATAAAAAAAACAGAAAAGAGCTATCACAGGGAGAATTCAGATTATCATGTTTTGCTTGGATAATTAATGATAAAAATGAAATATTAATTCAACAAAGACTTGCAACAGCAAAAACATGTCCTAACATGTGGGAAACGGTTTCTGGTGGAGCAATGGAAAACGAATCTGAAATAGTTGCTATGCTTAGGGAAATTAAAGAAGAATTAGGATTAAATGTTGAAAAAAAAGAACTAATTTTTATTGGTTCTTATGCTAGAACAAATGATTACGTTGAGGTATTCTTGTTAAATAAAAATGTAAAAATAAAAGATTTAAAATTACAACCAGAAGAAGTTCAAAATGCAAAATTTGTTAAAATATCTTCATTTGAAAAATTGATTGAAGATAACTTAGCCAGTGATACGGGTTATTCGGTATTTAAACAATACTATGATAAGTTTTATAAAAGGGTTCTTACATTTGAAAACGGAAAACCAGTTTATAAAAAAATAACTTGTAAAAACTCAAAAAATATTATAGAATAAATTACGTTGTTAAAAAGGAGGGTTTATGGTTAAGACCTACGAAGAAGAAACTGAATATTTATCTGGTACAATCAAAAAATTTAATGAATCTTTAAGACTAACGGATATGAGGTTGGAAGCTATACCAAGAATGTATTCAGATAATCCAAGAGTTTTATACTCAATGTTAACTCAATATGAAAGAAGAAAAGTTCTTCTTGAAAGAACAAAAGATAAACCCTATTTTGCGAGGATAGATTTTAGATTTGGTGAAGATGGACACGAAGAAGAATGCTATATTGGTAAAATTGGAATGTATGATGATAAAGAAAAAATATTAACAGTAGACTGGAGAGCACCTATTTCAACAACATATTATGATAGCAATGTTGGCGAAACATCATTTCAAGGACCAAAAGGTGCGATATCTGGAACTCTTTTATTAAAGAGACAGTATGAAATAGAAGATGGTAAATTAATTTCATTTCAAGATGTAGATACAGTATCAAATGATGAGATATTAAAACCTTATTTAGGTGCAAATATAGATAATAGATTAAAGAATATAGTTGCAACAATACAAGCAGAGCAAAACCAAATAATAAGAGAACAATTATCAAAGAATATGATAATACAAGGATCAGCGGGAAGTGGAAAAACAACTGTAGCATTACATCGTATTGCATATTTAGTATATAATTATATGGCAAACATAAAGCCAGACCAATTCTTAGTAATTGGACCAAATAAATTCTTTGTAAAATATATATCAAGTGTTTTACCAGAATTAGATGTAGATAATGTAGACCAATTAACTTATGATGAAATAGTTAAAAGAATACTTGGAATAGATTTCACTTTACTTGGAGATGAACATAAATTATCAATGGCTATTAGACATCCAAAAGAATTATTTTATGAGAAATTAAAAGTATCAATGTTATTTAAATCAGCGTTAGACAAGTTCCTACTGGATTTCGAAAGAACAATTATACCTACTAAAGATTTTCAAATCAAAGGATATAAAATTTTATCAGCAGATGTGATAAAAGACATTTATGATAGAATCGAAGACGATGGAGCTTTAACGTTTGATAATATTGCTAAAAGAGTAGATAGGGCCCATGTTCTATTATGCAAATATATAGAAAACCATTATGAATCAATTATGGATGGGGTAAGGGCTGAATTTTATAAATTAACTTCCTCTATGTCAAAGTCAGATTCAGAAAAAGAAAGCAAGAAAAAAGAATTTGTAACAAAAGAAGTTAGTAATAGTTGCAACGTAACTTTAAAAGATTATTTTTCAGCTAGCAGACCAAATATTTTAAGTTTATATTTAGAATTTTTAAAAAATATAGGAAGTTATATAAATTGTGAAGAATGTGATGTAACAAAAAATGCAGCAACAAATGCCTCAAGATTAAAGAAAAAAGAATTAGAATTTGAAGATTTAGCTTCAATAATATATTTATATTATAAAGTATATGGTTCGGGAGAATTTGAAAAATTTAGAAGTACAGTCATAGATGAAGCTCAAGATTTAGGACCATTTAATTTCTTTGCTTTAAAGAAATTATTACAAAATAGTTCATTTAGTGTGTTTGGTGATTTAGCCCAATCAATATATCCATATAGAGGTATTCAAAGTTGGGAAGAAGTAACTAAAGTATTTGATGGAAATTGTGAAACTAAAGTTCTTACAAAGAGTTATAGAACTACAATTGAAATAATGACATCAGCAAATAATCTTACTAGATTTATGGAATTACCAGAAGCTGAACCAACAATTAGACATGGAGATCAAGTTTCATATGTTGAAACCGAAAAAATGCCAATTGAATATATGGCTTCATTAATTAATAAATTTAAACAAAAAGAATATTCTTCAGCAGCAATAATATGCAAAGATGAAGAGGAAGCAACTGCTATTAATTCAAAATTAAAACAAGTAGGAGTAGATGTTTCTAATATAACAAGTTCTGATGCAGATTATAATGGTGGAGTATGTACAATAACTTGCCAATTAGCCAAAGGATTAGAATTTGATGGAGTAATAATTTCAGATGCCTCTGAACATATATATTCTTCAGAAAGAATAGGAGATATGAAATTATTATATGTTGCAATGACTAGACCATTACACGAGCTACATGTATTATATAGCGGAGAAATAACTAAACCATTAGAAGCAGATAAAAAAAAACTGGGAAATGTGGCTAGAGTAAAAGCTTAAAATTAATCACTAATATATAGTGATTTTTTTTGTGCTATAATTTATTTAGGTGATAATATGATAAAGGTAAATAACTTTACAAAAAAATATGGAGATTTTATAGCCGTAGATAACATTAGTTTTAATGTAAATAAAGGAGAAATAGTTGGATTTGTAGGTAAGAATGGTGCAGGCAAGTCTACAACAATAAGAACAATGGTTAATATGTTATTTCCAACTTCTGGAACAATAACTATAAATGGATTAGATTCAATAAAAGATACAAAAGAAATAAAAGAATTCTTAAGTTATATGCCTAGTGATTCTAATTTTTATGATAATTTAAAAGTTTCAGAAATATTTAAATTTTGTTTAAAATTTTCTAATAAAGATTATAAAGAAGTAAAAGATTTATCTAAATATTTTGAACTAGATTTAAACAAAAAGATATATGAATTAAGTACGGGTAATAGAAAAAAGGTATCAATAATACAATCATTATTAAAAGATAATAAAGTAATAATATTAGATGAACCAACTAATGGATTAGACCCTCTAATGCAAAAGAAATTCTTTGATTTAATATTAAAAGAAAAGAAAAAAGGAGTTACAATATTTCTATCAAGTCATAATTTAAGTGAAATAGAAAAATATTGTGATAGAGTAATAATAATTAAATCAGGTAAGATAGTAGAAGTAGTAGATTTAAATAATAAAGATAAAGAAATAAAATATATTGTTAGTTATGAAAATAATAAACATGAAAAAAAGAAATATCAATATGAAGGAGATCTAAATAAATTAATTAAAGAATTAAATGATATGAAATTAATTGATTTAGAAATAAGAAAGAAAACAATAGAAGAAGAATTTATCTCTTATTATGAGGATGGTGATAATAATGAGTAAAATAAATTTTAAGAATATTAAAAACATAGTTAAATTAAATTTAAAAACAAATAAAAGTAGTATTATAGGTTGGAGTATATCAATGTTCCTAATAATGTTTTTATATACGATATTATTTTCATCTATGAAAGACATAGCATTAGCTAAATTAGAAGTCATGCCAAAAGAAATGCTAAAGTTCTTTAGTATGGATAGTCTAACTGATATGAATAATTATATTAAATACTTTGGAATGATATTTAATATAATGTTAATAGTAATAAGTATATATTCTGCTACATTTAGTGCTAAATTAATATATAAAGAAGAAAATACTAAATCAATAGAGTTCTTAAACTCATTAAATGTAAATAGAAGTGAAATATATATATCTAAATTAGTAACATCATTTATATCTGTAACATTAGTATTATTTGGCACTATATTGGCAGCATTAATAAGTGGATTAATAAATGGAGGAGATACATTTGTAGTAACGGACTTTATAAAAATAATAAAAATGAGTAGTATATCAGTATATTTCTTTATGTCTATATCATTTCTAATATCAGGTATTACTGCAAGAATAAATCCATCATCAATATCTTCAATATTTGTTTTAGTAACATATATGATTGGATATCTAGGAGTATTACTAGAAAAGAAATTTATAACATATTTTAGTCCATTTGAAACATTTAGTACAAAAGCAGTATTAAGTAATACAAATACCACTATGTTATTATTTGGAATATACTTTGTATTAATAATAATATTTATATTAATAGGACATAAATTTTATAAAAATAGAGACTTTGTTATATAGGAGGATAGTATGTATAAAAACATTTTAATAATAGGTGCAGCTAGAACTGGTAAGACAACATTATCAAGAAGAATTAATAAAGAATTTGGATATAGTATTATAAATCTTGATGATATAATTTCAAGTTTAAAAGAAGCATTCCCAGAATTAGGAATAAAACATGACTATGATGATATAAAAATATCTACTAGATTCGCACCTTTTCTAATTAATTATTTAAAAGAATTATCTGAAGGACCAAACTTCTATAATAATGCAAAATATGTAATAGAAGGAGTGCAAATTGATTTTGAAAAATTAATGCCAGTTATAGATAAAAATAAATATTTAATAATTGGGTTAACATATAATAATATTGACTCTAAGACTTTATATAATAATATAAAAAAGAATGATACTGAAGACGATTGGACATATCATGTCAATGATGAATATTTAAAAAATATGGTAGATATTTTTATTGAAAGAAATAAATATTATAATTCTAAGTTTCTAGAATATAACATAAAGACATATGATGTATCAGAAGATAGAAATATAACTATAAATAAAATAATTGAAGATTTAAAATCACTAAATGAATAGTGATTTTTTATTTATAAATATTATTTATATTAAAATAAAATTTATGATATAATTTAATAAGAATAGGAGGGTACATGAAAAAAATATTATTTATGTTATTTTTGTTTATACTTCCTATATCTTTTGTATATGCATATAATAATAGATACTTTAGTATAGAAGTACCAGAAAATTATGAATTACATATGGAAAATATTGATACTTTCCAGTGGATAAATGAAGAAGAAGGATCAAATATAGTCTTATCAATATCTTTAAAGTCTGATGAAAAAGATATAAATGAATATTCTAAAGAAGAAACAAATACATTTATTGAAGGAGTAATAACTGATTTAGAAAAGCAATATTATAAAGCTTATGAAAAAGAAATGGATGTAAAATTAATAGATAATAAAGAAATAAAATTAAATGGATATAAAGGTATATCAATAGAAACAGAAATTAAAGATTTCTTAAATACTGGAAGTACAATGAAACAATATATTAATGTAGTTGAATCAAAAAATTTCTTATATAGCCTAGTTTACTCAACTGGAGAAATAACGTATAATGAAGATGATTATAATAAAGTAAAAAAATCATTTAAAGTTTTAGATGAAAAGCCAGTAAATTATATATATAGTAATATACAATATTTACTCAACTATATATCATTAGGAATATTAATATTTTTTGGAATAGTTGTTTTTAGGAGGATAAAAGATGATAAGAAATAATAAAAAAACAAATATAATTATATTATCTATTATATTTATACTTTCTATGGCATTTATGTATTTTATTTGCAATTTTAAAATAAAACAATATTCAACAACATTTGAAGAAATAAAAACAGCAATAGCAAATGATTTAGAATTACAAGAAGAAATAAGAGGAGAACAAGGTCCTGTTGGAGAAACAGGAGCGACTGGAGAACAAGGATTGACTGGAAAAACTGGGGCAGCAGGAGCTACAGGTATTCAAGGACCATCAGGTATTAATGGTGTTGATGGGGAAGATGGTGCCACAGGACAAACAGGAGCTCAAGGCCCAGCAGGAATAGCTGGCCCACAGGGTTCAGCAGGAGCTGATGGAGAAGATGGTACAGCAGGAATTCAAGGAATAGCAGGTCTACAAGGTCCAGCGGGAGCTGATGGAGAAGATGGCGCAACTGGAGTAATTAGTACAAGTACAGATACTAGTATTACAGGTATATTAAAAGGAACCGGTACTAAAGTTGAGGCTGCTGTTGCTGATGTTGATTATTTAACACCAGGTACAGTTGCTAGTACATATTTAAAATTAGATGCATCAAATGGACCAATAACTGGAGATTTAAATGTCCAACCAATTGTTAATAGTGAAACTGCATTTACAGTAAAAGATAAAGATGGAAATGTTGTATTTAGTGTTGATACAGTTAATAAAAGATTAGGAATAGGAACAGATAATCCCTCAACATCATTTGATTTATTAGGTACAGCTAGATTTGGTGGAGCAACAGATTATACAGAATTTTTAGCAGATGGAACATTAAAGATGAATGGTGCTGCAACTGTTTGGGATGATTTAAGAGTAATAATATTGACTAGAACAAGTGCAAGAGTATCACCTGTATTTTATGCAGGTTTAGGTGGAAACTCAGAAATATATTCTTATAGATTTGAACCAAATACTGATAATAATGTATATTTCGAAGTTCAAATGCCACATAGTTGGGCAGGAACAAAAATATATCCACACGTTCACTGGACTCCTGCAACAACGGGTACAGGAACAGTAAGGTGGAATTTAGAGTGTTCTTGGGCAGATTATTCAAGTACATATGGAACTTCATTTACATATACATTAGATTCAAATATAGCTACTGCTAGTCAGTGGAAACACATGATAGCTGATCCTGGAACAGGATTAACCCCAACAACAAGTCAAGATGATATCAGTACAATGATGATTTGTAGACTATATAGAGATGGTGCTGCTACAGAAGATGACTATAGTGGATATGCACATTTATTAGCATTTGATTTACATTATGAAATAAATACACTTGGAAGCTCAGAAATGTATACAAAATAAAACAAAAGAGTAATTAACAATTACTCTTTCTTTTACCTATAACATTTAAAGTTCTACATTTTATTTTATCTTTTTTTCTTTCAGTTGGTATCCAATATTTTAAAGCACCTCTACCATAATTTGTAAATATCCTTTCTAATATCCCACCAGTCTTTTCTATTACTCTTTTAGATGCAAGATTTTCTTCATAACAAGATATACATACCTCTTTTAATCCTAAAGTTTTACACTCATCAACCAATAATGATAGTAATTTCGATGCATATCCTTTATTTCTTTCATCTGGTCTAACACTTAAAGCTATACATCCTGTATCTAATATAGGTTTATGATAATCAGCATTAATATTGTTTATAAGCCCAATACCTAAAAGATAATTTTCGTTTTCTTCGTTAATCAAATAATAAACATGGCCATTATTTTTTTCTAAATCTTTTAATGCGGTTTTATATGAATATTCACTTATATCGGCATAGTCTAATATTCTGCACTCATAATCGTCAATATTATTAAAACTCGTACCATAATTAATTACACTATCAAAAGAGACATCTGATGCTGGTATTAATTTCAACATAGTACCTCCTTTTTTTGAGAAATTATTCTATCACAGTATTCAAAAAATATCAAATTATGATATAATTTGTATGGTGATTATATGGAAGATAAATTTATGTACTTAATATTAAACCTAATATTATTACCTATTTGGATTTATATTTTTATTAAAGCAAATAAGAAATCAAAGAAAGAAATAATACTATGTGGAATACTATTTGGTATAGCGGCAGTAGCTATTAGTAAAATGTATTCATTAGTAGATTATTGGCATCCAAAATTCATATTAAATGGATTTTTATTAGAAGACTTTATATATGGATTTATATTTGGAGGAATATCTTCAGAAATAACAGAAGTAATATTTAAAGTAAGAGAAAAACATACAGAGAAGAAGAGATATTAT
>Ga0209373_10001688_pt1 | contig 24741 bp, 22 predicted proteins | sample Higcelweek5metaG_FD_187173 | JGI IMG/M metagenome (GOLD analysis project Ga0209373, IMG submission 187173) | Freshwater pond sediment microbial communities from the University of Edinburgh, under environmental carbon perturbations - High... | ecosystem: Environmental > Aquatic > Freshwater >... | reverse complement strand
GGGCCGCTCCCCCTTGATGACCAGGCTCTTGTCCGTCAGCGTCAGCTCCAGCGCCTCCAGAGACAATCCCGGCACCTCGGAGCGGACATAATATGCCGTGTCGTCCTCGCTCAAGTTCAGGGGCGGGTAGGCCATTCTACGTCCATCGGCCAACTGTGGCTTGAAGAACTCCTCGAACATCCGGTCGAAACGGCCGGGGAAGGAGTAAAGGGTGTTGAAGTCAAGCACCATAGCGCTACCTCCTTGAAGAGAATGTTGTGAGAGATAAATAGACACGCCAAACGTGCAGTCAAGGCGGTTTTCCACAACATCTTCACCGAGAAAATAAGCGAGGAAAATTTCTAAACAGGAGGGGTAAAACAGCGCAATCGGCAGGTGCAGCGGCAAGCGATGCGACGGACAAGGTTGTGCGCCGCGTTCCGGTTCCCCCGGATGGATCCCGACCCCCCTTTGTCCGGGTCTGCGGATCACGCTTGCGGCGCACGATTCTCTTTCTTGGCAAGGGGCGGCTCAATCCGCCATTCTGTGGTGAGAAGCTCCGTATCTATTCGAGCACACCCTCCGTTGCCGTTTGCTCCTGGTCCCCCCGCCGGTCCTCCCGGGGCGGTCCCACTTTGAAGATAAGCACGATATGGACCGTGTAAAGCGGTTTGTGGCAAAGTGCCGTTGCGGCGCGAAGCCTGCAAAATTCCCCTTGCCAGCCGCCTTGCGCAAAGGCAATCTAAGGAATGAAACCTTACCTGCCGGAGGACCGCAAAGCCATGGGCCCCAATCAATTCTTCCTCTCCAGCACCGCGTTGTCATTTGCTGTTTTCCTGCTTGCAGGCCCTGCCCTGGCCGCCAAGCCCGCCTCCGACTGCCAGCAGCTGCAGGAGCTCTACCTGGACTGCCACGGCCTGGGGCAAAAGTCGGACAGCGCCCAAACCTGCGAGGAAGCGGCGCTAGAACTGCTGCTGTCGCGCTGGGACCAGCGGGCCGAGGCCCGCAACGGCAAGCGCTCCCAGGCAAGCCACGCCCTGGCCGAACTGGTGTGCACCACCGGCTGCGAGGACGCCATTGCCGGGCAGCCGCCGGCGACGCCGCAGGAATTCGCCGAGGCGTTCTGCAGCCCCCTTTCCGTCACCAAGCCCCAAGGAGCACGCCCATGAAAAGCCCCGTCTACTTCTGGAACCTGCGCGCCAGCCTGAAGGCGCCTTATCCCGAGCGCATCCGCAAGCTGCTGGCGCGCACCGGCTTCGCCGAAAACGTCACCGGCGGCGAACTCACCGCAGTCAAAATCCACTTCGGCGAGCGCGGCGTCACCAGCCACGTGCAGCCCCTCATGATCAAGCCGATCATCGACGCCCTGCTCAAGGCGGGCGCGCGGCCCTTCCTCACCGACGCCAGCACCCTTTACGTGGGCCAGCGCGGCGAGGCCGTGAGCCATTCCATGCAGGCCGCGCAGCACGGCTACGACCCGCTGCTTCTGGGCGCGCCGGTCATCATCGCCGATGGACTGCGGGGCGGCAGCCAAAAGGCCCTGCCTGTGAAGGGCAGGCACTTCTCCGAGGCCTTCATCGCGGCGGACATCGCCGACGCGGACCTCCTCGTGTCCATCAACCACGCCAAGGGCCACGAGCTTGCGGGCTTCGGCGGCGCACTCAAAAACATCGGCATGGGCTCCGCCAGCAAGCAGGGCAAAATGCAGCAGCACGTCAGCACCGGCCCCGTGGTCAACGTGGACAAGTGCATCGGCTGCGGCGCGTGCGTGGGCATGTGCGCGGCAAAGGCGCTCTCCCTGGCGGACGTTCCGGGCGAGCTGAAGAAGAAGCACATTTTGCTCGACCACACGCGCTGCATCGGCTGCGGGGCCTGCTTTCTGGCCTGCAAGACCGGAGCGCTCGCAATCAACTGGCAGACCGACGTGGCCGCCTTCCTGGAGCGCATGATGGAATACGCCGCCGCCGTGCTGCTCTCCCGGCCAAAGCCCTGCCTGCACATCAGCTTCGTCACCAACGTCACCCCGGACTGCGACTGCATGGGCTTCTCCGACGCCTGCATCTGCCCGGACATCGGCATCCTGGCCTCGCTCGATCCCGTCGCGATCGACCAAGCCAGCATCGACCTCATCAACAAGGCCGAACCCCTGTGGCCCAGCCATCTGCCCAAGGGCCTCAAGCCCGGCGACGACAAGTTCCGCGCCATGCGCCCGCATCTGCCGGAAGCCATGGGGCTGGACTACGCCGAGTCCCTGGGGCTGGGCACAAGAGACTATGAACTGGTGGCGCTGTAGCCGCTGGGAAAAAGACAAAGACAAGAAGAATGGGGATTATCGGGGGGAATGATTCCCCACGGCCCCCCACGGCGCAATCGAAAGGGCCGGGCAGACGCCCGGCCCTTTCGATTGTGGAGGGCACGGCGTTGCGCGGAGGCGAAAAGCCGCTTCCACGTACACCTTGGCGAACGGCGCGAAATGCGCTACTCGTGGCCCCCATGCACGCACGCAAAAAAACACGCGCGGTCCAGGTCGGGCCTGTCGGCGTGGGCGGGGACAATCCCGTCCGCGTTCAAAGCATGACCAATGTGGACACGCGCGATGTGTTCGCGGCCACAGCGCAGGTGCGCGAACTGGCCAAGGCCGGATGCGAAATCGTCCGCCTGGCCGTGCCGGACGAGGCTGCGGCCAAGGCCCTCGCCGCCATCCGCAAAAACTCCCCGGTGCCGCTCATCGCGGACATCCATTTCGACTACCGCCTGGCGCTCATGGCCCTTGAGGCGGGTGTCGACGGCCTGCGCATCAATCCCGGCAACATCGGCGGCGAGGGAAAAGTGGACGCCGTGGTGCGGGCGGCGGCCGGGCGCGGGGTGCCCATCCGCATCGGCGTCAACAGCGGGTCCGTGGAAAAGGACCTGCTGGCACGCTTCGGCGGGCCCACGCCCGAGGCCATGGTGGAAAGCGCCCTGGGCCACGTGCGGCTGCTTGAACGCCGGGACTTCCGCGACATCAAAATCTCGCTCAAATCCTCCAGCGTGCGCGACACCATCGAGGCCTACACGCTGCTCTCCAGCCGCGTGGACTACCCGCTGCACATCGGCGTCACCGAGGCGGGCACGCTTCTGCCCGGCGCGGTGAAAAGCGCCGTGGGCCTGGGCGTGCTGCTTTTCAACGGCATCGGCGACACCCTGCGCGTTTCGCTCACCCACGACCCCGTGGCCGAAATCGGCGTGGCCTACGACATTCTGCGCGCCCTTGGCCTGCGGGAGCGCGGACCGGAGGTCATCAGCTGCCCCACCTGCGGCCGCACGGAGATCGGGCTCATCGCCCTGGCCGAGGAAGTGCAGAAGCGCCTGCGCGATGTGCCGGAGGTCTTCAAGGTCGCGGTGATGGGCTGTGTGGTGAACGGACCGGGCGAGGCGCGGGAGGCCGACATCGGCATCGCCGGGGGCCGGGGCTCGGGCATCGTGTTCCGCAAGGGCGAGGTCGTCCGCAAGATTCGCGGCGAGGAGAATCTGCTGCCCGAGTTCATGAAAGAGCTTGATCTGTTCCTGCAAGAGTTGCGCGCCCGCTAGCGGCCCGTCTCATCCCTCCAGCCTCTTCCCTCCAGCCCCCACGCATCTGCCCGATTCACCGGATCATCGACGCAGTAGCCATACCAGTCCTTGTCGCCGCCTTTCGCGCCGAGCGGATCAAGCGCTGTGAAGCGGCCGGTGTCGGCGTCGTAGTCGCGCCAGAGGAAACCCCGGCCTAACGCGGAGGTCGGGCCGGGGTTTCAAATTAGTTTCTCTTGCCGCGAGGGGATAATCTGAGCGCCGCATATGCGCCGCAGATAACAGCAACAAAAAGCACTGCCGCTATCGCTGCATCAAAGCGCCACAGCAATACGGTTGCAAGAATGGCAAGCATCACCCCGTGTTTACAGAAGAAAGACATTCTCATCACAGTCCTTAAAACGGCCAAAGGTGTTTATCCTTCAGGAAAAATTTACCGGCCTCCCAAGAAGACGGCACGCCGCTCTCGTCCATATCCTTTTTCAAATCCTTCCATTGCCCTTCCGAAGGTTGGTCTCCCGTTGAATTGTCTGAAGGGTTGGCAATTTCTTTGTCCGCTATCTCCTTGATGACGCGTTCCTTTGGCATCGGATCAAGGCCGAGTTTGTCTCGAATCAATTTGGGCGCTTTTGTCAGCACGGTTGTGGGCAACTCCCACGCGACTCCCATCAGCCCCCACGCATCCGCCCTATTCAACGGATCATCGACGCAATAGCCGTACCAGTCGCGGTCGCCGCCGCGCGCGAAAGAAGAAGCCCCGGCCTAGCGCCAAGGCCGGACCGGGGCTGGGGGATCATGTTACACAAAACCGCCGATGGACCAGGCGAGCATCATGAGGCAGATAATCAAAAACGTTGGATTCGCAATGATGATTGTTGGAAGCACCCACCAGTATCGTTTTAGTGCTCGTTTTCGAAAACGCATCAAAGATCCAACGGTCAGCAACCATGGCAATATCGGGAGCACAAACGTTTCAACATCGGAGTAGCCAATCCGCCATTTTGTTTGCAGCAAATAGGCGAGCAGCGCGGTCAGGTAAGAAAGAATGCCAAGAGAAAGCCCAGGATCATGCACCGGGCGGTCGCCGCTTGCTACTTGAATATCCATGTCGCACCCTTTCGAAAGCGTTCAGCTTGGTCTTCTGTCCCTGCCACAGGCGGACTGTCCCAATCTTTCGGGTTGTCGGGCAATCGCTTCAGGTCGTCCACCAGCACTTTGTCCGCATCCTTCTTACAGTTCCCGCGCCATTTGGCCGGGTCGTTGGAGAGGATGTCTTCGTTGTCGCAACGGCCCCAGGCTTCATCATGACGCTTGTATGCTTCGTCGGAACTATCCACGGGGGGTTGCTCACCGTCGGCCCCGTCATGTCGCTTGGGATTCTGGCCACCGCTCCAGTCCTGCCCGCCCCAATTGCCGTATTTGGGTTGCCAAACTGGTCGGCCATCACCACCAAATTCAACCCCGAACATGGACCACAGCCCCCACGCATCCGCCCGATTGACCGGATCATCGACGCAGTAGCCATACCGGTCGCGGTCGCCGCCTTTCGCGCCCAGCGGATCAAGCGCTGTGAAGCGGCCGGTGTCGGCGTCGTAGTCGCGCCAGACGAAACGCGTAAGTCCTGTGTCGGCGTCAAAGAGCCCGCCTGCAAAGCCCAGCGGCAGGCAAACCGCATCGCCCGACTGCTCCAGCAGGTTGCCGAAGCTATCGTATCGCATGGTCTGTACAATAACGCCATCCAGATTGGCAAGGGCCAACGGCGTTCCCAGGTGGTCGGAATAGATGAGGAACGAGTCGACGCCATTGGTCACGCCCACGGGCGCACGGCCGGGCCGCTCTGGATCGTAGACCAACCTCCACCACTCGTTGCCATCGAAAAATTCCAGCAGACGCAGCGGGTCAAGCCAGCGGTAGGCACCGAGGAGCCGTCCGTTTACGCGTTTTTCTCTGCGCTGGCCGCTGGCGTCGTAAGCGTATTCAATGCGTCTGCCGCTCGCTGTTCCGCTGCCGGGCAAATCCACCGCCAGCAATAGGCCCGAGGGTTCGTACAGGTAGCGAGTCTCCCGCTGGCGCGAGGCGGCGGCCTCGACTTTTTGGCAGCGATAGCCCGCCGCATCGTGCCCATAGAGCACGCGCCCGGCCTGCGAGAGCCTGTTGCCTGCGGCATAGCTGAAGCGCCGCTCGCCCCGGAACCGCTGCGGGTTGATGTCTGCGAGGCGGCGGCCTTCACTGTCATACTGGTAGGATTCGCAGAGCGCGCCGTTTGCGTCGGTCACGCGGACCAATCGTCCCGCCGAATCGTAGGCGTAGCAACGGGTTTCAGCCTCGCCGCCGAAGCTGCCAAGGTTCAAAACGCGCCGGATGATGCGTCCTTTGGCGTCGCGCTCCAAGCGGACGCCAGGGCCAGAGAAACGAGTAAGTGCTGCTTTCATGCATCCTCCACGGAGCTTGCGCACCAAGCGGACTGCCTGGCGCAAATTGCGCAAGCATAACGTGGGGTTTGAGTGACAGATAAAAAAGGCGGGCTTTTGGCCGGGGAAAGGGCGAAATTTCTCTGTTGACAGCTTTTCGCCGAAAGGTTGAGGTGTGGCGCACAAAAACGTGTTGGTTCCGCCTTCTTGGCCGCAAAAACCCGCGAGACGGAGCCGCACGGGTGCTATATCTCATAACATACTTCGACAACTGGAGAATTACATGCGTTTGTCCAAAGCCTATGTCCCGACCCTGAAGGAAGTGCCCGCCGAGGCCGAGGTTGTGAGCCACCGCCTGCTTCTGCGCGGCGGTTTTGTGCGCCAGCTCACCCGCGGCATTTACACCTATCTGCCCCTGGGCCTCAAAACCCTGAACAAGGTGGCGGACATTGTGCGCCAGGAGATGGACCGCGCCGGGGCCCAGGAGATTTTGATGCCCATGGTGCAGCCGGGCGACCTTTGGCGCGAGACGGGCCGCTGGGAGTTCTACGGCAAGGAGCTGCTGCGCTTCCGCGACCGCGCGGACCGCGAATACTGCCTCGGACCCACGCACGAGGAAGTGGTGACGGACCTGGTGCGCGGCGAGGTGCGCTCGTACCGCCAGCTGCCCATCAACCTGTACCAGATCCAGACCAAGTTCCGCGACGAGATCCGCCCGCGCTTCGGGCTCATGCGCGGCCGCGAGTTCGTCATGAAGGACGCCTATTCCTTTGACCGCGACGAAGCCGGGGCGGACGTGAGCTACCGCGCCATGTACGACGCCTACTGCGCCATCTTCCGCCGCCTGGGCCTGGAGTTCCGCCCGGTCGAGGCCGACACCGGCTCCATCGGCGGCAACTTCAGCCACGAGTTCATGGTGCTGGCCGATACCGGCGAGGACACCATCGCCACCTGCCAGGCCTGTGACTACGCCGCCAACCTGGAGAAGGCCGAGGTGGTGGTGCCCATCGACCGCTGCGACTGCGGCCACGACTGCCCGGCCTTCAGCGAAGTCTCCACGCCCGGCATGCACACCGTGACCGAGGTGTGCGACTACCTTTCCATCGACGCGCGCACCCTGGTGAAGACCCTGCTCTTCGACGCGGACGGCGCGCCCGTGGCCGCCCTAGTTCGCGGCGACCGCGAGCTGAACGAGATCAAACTCAAGAACCACCTGCGCGCCACCGAGGTCAAACTGGCCAGCCCCGAGCAGGTGGTGGCCTGGACCGGCGCGCCCGTGGGCTTTGCCGGACCCGTGGGTCTCAAGATCGCGGGCATCAAGATCATTGCCGACCGCGAACTGGACTTTGACTGCGGCTGGTTCGTGGGCGCCAATAAGGCCGACGCGCACCTGAAGAACGTGGACCTGCGGCGCGACGTGAAGCTGGACGGCTACGCCGACCTGCGCAACATCACCGAGGCCGACAAGTGCCCCCGTTGCGGCGGGGCCATCCGCCTGCGGCGCGGCATCGAGGTGGGGCACGTTTTCAAGCTGGGCCTCAAGTACTCCCAGGCCATGAACGCCGTGTTCCTGGACGAGAACGGCAAGGAGCAGGTCATGGTCATGGGCTGCTACGGCATCGGCGTGTCGCGCATCATGGCCTCGGCCATCGAGCAGAACCACGACGACGACGGCATCAAGTTCCCGCCCTCCATCGCGCCCTATGAGGTCGCCCTGCTCTCCCTGGGCGGCAAGGACGCCGAGGTCATTGAGGCGGCGGACAAGCTTTACGCCGAGCTTACGGCCAAGGGCATCGAGGTGCTGTACGACGACCGCGACGAGCGCCCCGGCGTGAAGTTCAAGGACGCCGACCTGCTGGGCATGCCCATGCAGCTGGTGCTTGGCGGCAAGGGCCTCAAGAACGGCATCATCGAGGCCAAGGACCGCCGCACCGGCGAAAAGCGCGAACTGAAGCTGGCCGAATTCGCGGCCGAGTTCGCCGACTGGCGCCGCACCGTGCGCCAGGGCTGGGGCCTGGATCTGGCGTAGGCCCGGCGTGGGCAAAGGGAGCCGGACACATGGACGCTCTCGACCTTCAGCTTGAGTATTGGAACGGCGCCGGGGCGGCGAAAAGCTTCAGCCACCCGGTGCCCGTTCCAGAACTGCTTTCCCTGCTCGGCCCCGGGGCGGACATTCTGGACTACGGCTGCGGCTATGGCCGCATCTGCGCGGAGCTGGCCCAGGCGGGCTTCGCGCAGGCCGTGGGCGTGGACGCCTCGGCTGCGCTCATTGCGCGCGGCAAGGCCGAGCACCCAACCTTGGACCTGCGCATAGTCCCCGCTCCGCCGCTGCCCTTTGCCGCCGCTTCCTTCGACGCCTGCCTGCTTGTGGCCCTGCTCACCTGCGTGCCCACAGACGCCGGTGCGGACGCCCTGCTTGCCGAGGCGCGCAGACTGCTGCGCCCCGGCGGACTGCTGTTTCTCAGCGATTATCCGCTGCAAAAGGATGGGCGCAACCGCGCCCGCTATAAGGAATTCGAGCCGGAGTTCGGCTCCTACGGCGTGTTCCGCACGGAAGGGGCCGTGTTCCGGCACTACACAGCGGAGCGGCTGGACCAGCTGCTTGCCGGATTTGACGTGCTCCGGCGGCAGGAGCGCAAGGTGCTGACCCTGAACGGACATGAAGCCGACATTATTCAGGTGCTGGCGCGCAAACCCCTTGAGGCGTGAGAGCTCCGTCCCTCCTGCCCTTCCACGCCGGGAAGCGTTCTTTTCCTTCCCGCCTAGCAGCAGGCGAAGGCGTGCTTCACCAGCATCTGCGTGCGGTAGGCGTCGTCTGTGGCGAAGCGCCGGCAAAACTGCTCAATGCGCGCTTCCCCTGCCGCGGGCGCAAAGCCCTTTTGCATCTGCTGGCCGTGCAGATCGGTGAAGGGCGCGCCATCCTTGAAAACAAGCACGCGCAAGCGCCGCGCATCCTCCGGGTCCGGCCCGGCCTCGAACTGAAAGCCCGCAAAATCATAGCGGCTGTTCCTGGCACCTGGTTCCATGGGCGCCTCCTTTACATACGAAAAATCATAACCATGTATGTTGGCATGACAAGGCCGCAGGCGTTGCCCGCCAGGGCCTTCTCTGATATATATCCGCCAACGCGGCGGGATATACGTAGCAACCAGGCAGACGCTCCGCATAAGGAGGCATTCTCGTGTCCCAGTTCAAGATTCACCCGATAGTCATGGGCACCAAGATATTCGACCATGGCATGATGACCTACCAGCATGCCTATGGAAAGCCCTACACAATTCCCATCTACAGCTGGTATCTGGAAGGCGGGGACAAGAAGATCCTCGTCGACACCGGCGAAATGCAGCCCATCATCAGCCCCGAGCGCGAAGCGGCCATCGGCGGCAAGATCCACACCTTCGAGGACGGTCTGGCCCTCTACGGCCTCAAGCCCGAGGACATAGACATCGTCATCCACACGCACCTGCACAACGACCACTGCGAAAACGACTACAAGTGCGTGAACGCGAAGATCTACGTGCACGAGGCGGAGCTGAAGCACATCCACGACCCGCATCCGCTTGATTACCGCTATCTTGAAGACTACATTCAGGACGTTGAGGACAACGGACAGCTGGAGGTCCTCACGGGCGACGCGGAGATCGTGCCCGGAGTGCGGGTGATGCACACGCCGGCCCACACCGAGGGCGGCATGACCGTGCTGATCGACACGGCCAAGGGCGTTGCGGCCATCACCGGCTTCTGCATCATCATGGAGAACTTGTTTCCGCCCAAGGAAGTGAAGGCCATGGAGATGGAGGTCATTCCCTGCGGCACGGTGGTGAACGCCTACCAGGCCTATGACAACATTTTGAAGGTCAAGCAGATGGCGGACATACTGCTGCCGCTGCACGAGCCACGCTTCGCCGCGACGCCGACCATACCCGAATAGGCGCTTTCCCCTTGCGGGCCCTGGAGACGGAGGAAACTCTCCCATGAGAAGCTCCGCCGTATTTCCGTGCCTGCGTTGACGCAACCGCGCCTGCTTGTTATGCTCAAAAGAACATATTAAACGTTCCAACCGCGCCTGACCGCCGGACGGAGCCATAAAGGAGATCCCCATGCCCACGCCCGACTTCGCCAAAATGCAGGAAACCCTCATGCGCGAGCTTCGGCTCATGCATTACCCCGTGGCCATTAAATATTTCTTCGACGCAGGCGAACTGGCGGCGTTCCGCAAGAACCAGCCCCACTACGCCCCGGTGAAGCCGCTCACCTTCTGCCAGGCCGAAATCGGCGCGCGCATGGAAGGCATCGCCGTGCTGATCGAGAGCGACAAGATGGGCTGCACGAACGCCCAGTTCGTGTTCGGCTGGAAGGGGCTGGACGAGGGCGAAATCAAAAGCCACATGAAATACTGCGCCGACGCGGACCATGCCAAGCGCGTGGTCGAAGCCAAGCCCCGCCTGCCGGAAGGCAAGCTTCTGGCCGTGGCTGTTTCGCCTCTGGCCCAGGCCATCGGCACGCCGGACGTGGTGCATTTCTACTGCGACAACATGCAGGCCTACCACATTCTGGGCGACTGGATGGCCACCCAGGACCAGGTGCGCATGCGCCCGTCCATGAGCGTGAACTCCGCCGCCTGCGGCGGCAACGTGTTCGCCTACAACGAGCAGCAGGCCAACCTGTTCCTGGCCTGCAGCGGCAGCTACAACTCCGGCAAGACTGAACGCGGCGAGATCAACGTGGCCATTCCCGGCGGCCAGATGGAAGCCCTGGTGGCGCGTTTGCAGAAGCGCATCGACGACAAGGGCGGCGCGGCCATCACCCGCCTCGGCGAGCCTTTCCCCGGCGCGGACATCTGCAAGAACTGCCCGCTCATCGTGTTCAAGAAGGAAGGCGAAGCCGCCAAGGCCTAGCCGCAAGCAAAGCGCAACAGCAATCGAAGGCCGGGTTTCCTCATGGAGACCCGGCCTTCTTGTTTCGGCCCGCATGGGGCGGGGAGCCCTTCTTTGCTAGCAAAGCAGGGTTCTCCGCCTTGACGCTGCCCCTGAAAGCGGACACAAATGACTTTATTTCATGGAGGAGCAGCGTGGCGTTTCGCCCCACAAACACCCCCGAATTCGGCGCGCTCCCGGCAAGGAGCGTTCCGCAAATTCCCCAGCGCCTCCGCGCGCGGACGGAGGCCTAACACCTGTGCCCCGCCGTTTCGCCCTGTGCCTGGCCTTCCTGGCCCTTTTTCTGGCCGCAAGCCCGCTAGCGCCCGCCCAGGCGGAAAAACCCCGCAAGAACATCCTGTTCCTCAATTCCTACCACGACGGCTACGCCTGGTCGGATGAAATCCTGAAAGGCGTGCGCGGCTTTTTCGCGGAATCGCAATACGCCGTCGATCTGCAGATCGAATACATGGACACCAAGCGCTTCGCCACGCAGGAGCGCGCCCGCGCCCTGTTCGAGTTCTACCGGACGAAGTTCAAGGACGCGCACTTCGATCTCATCATGGTTTCCGACGATTTCGCCTACAATTTCATCCTCGACTACCAGGACCGCCTGCTGCCGGGCGTGCCCGTGGTCTTTTGCGGCGTCAACGACTTCAAGCCCACGCGCCTGGAAGGCAAGAAAAACGTCACCGGCCTGGTGGAGAACGTGGACTTTGAAGGCACGCTGCGCCTGGCCGCGCGCCTGCACCCCGACGCCAACCGCATGATCGTCATAGGCGATCGCTCGGTGACGGGCATGGCCATCCAGGGCCAGCTGCGGGCCGTGGCTCCAAAGGTCAAGGACATCCTGGAGTTCGACTACTGGGACGACCTGCCCCTTTCCGTGATCCTCGACCGCTTGCGTGCCATGCCCCAGAACACCTTGCTCTTCGTCATCCCCATGTACCTGGAGCACGAGGGACAGCTTTATGCCGCCGATGAAGTGCTGGAGGCCATCTCGGCCAATGTCTCCATGCCGGTGTACAGCTGCTGGCGCTTTCTGCTGGGCCACGGCTGCGTGGGCGGACGGCTGCACAGCGGCGTCGACCACGGCCGCATCGCCGCCGGGCTGGCGCTGCGCATTCTGGCCGGGGCCGATCCGAGCACCATCCGCGTGGTGGAGCGCTTCGACGACCCGTACGCCTTTGACTGGAACATCCTGCGCAAGCTCGACATCTCCATCGACAAGCTGCCCTCCGGCGCGGAGATCATCAACGAGCCCTACCGCTTCTACACCATCGACAAAGGCCTGTTCTGGACCATCATCGTCAGCTTCGCCATCATGGCCTTCATCCTGGTGCTGCTGGTGGCGAGCATCTCCCAGCGCAGGCGCATTCAGGAACGCGTCAACGACCAGCTCTCGTTCCTCAAGATCCTCATGGACGCCATACCGCTGCCGCTTTATTCCCTGACCACGCACGGCCTCTTCCAGGACTGCAACCTGGCCTTTGAGCGGCTCTTCGGCGTCAGCCGCGAAACCATCTCTGGCAAGCAGCCGGAGGACATCGGCGCGCCTGACGCTGGCGCGGCAGACCTGCGCGACACTGTGGACAAGGAGCTTTTGGCCCAAGCGGGCGTGCGCATGTACGAGTCGACCCTGCATCTGCCCGGCGGCGACGACCGCGCCGTGATGCTCTCCAAGGCCACCTACCTGAACGCCAAGGGCGAAATTCTGGGCCTTGTGGGCGTGCTGAACGACATCACGAGCCTCAAGCGTGCGCAGGAGGAACTGCGCCAGGCCGAGGAGAAATACCGCGGCATCTTCGAAAACTCGGTGCTGGGCATTTTCCGCGCCGAGCCAAACGGCAGCCTGCTGGACGCCAACCACGCCCTGGTGGAGATGCTCGGCTTTGCCGCGCGCGAAGACCTCCTGGCCACGGGGACGAATTTCCTTTCCGGCCAGGAGGACGGCGCGCCCATCTGGCCGCCCGCCGCGCCCGGTCCCGGCGGCGTGGCCGCCTACCGCCGCGAATTCGTGCGGCCGGACGGCAGGCGCATCACCACCTTTCTGCACATCCGCGCCATTGCGGGGAGGGACGGCTCGCTGGCCGCTTTTGAAGGCGTGGTGGAAGACATCACCCAGCGCGAGAATGCCGAGATCGCCCTTTCCAAGAGCGAGCGCATGCTTCAGCTCGTCCTCGACACCATCCCGCAGCTTGTGTCGTGGAAGGACCGCGATCTGCGCTACTTGGGCGTGAACCGCTCCTTCGTGTCCTTCTTTGGGCTTGAGGAAGCGCGCCGCGTTCTGGGCCGGACGGACGAAGAACTGCTGGGCGGCAGCGAGTTCGCCCAGACCGCGCAAGAGGCCGACCGCCAGGTGGTGGACAAGAACCAGCCGCAATACCGCGCCACCTGGGTTGCGGAGGACGGCTTCGGCCGGCCGGTGCTGCTGGAGGTGAGCCGCGTGCCCCTGCACGATGCGGACGGGCAGGTGGTGGGCCTTTTGTGCGCGGCGGAGGACGTGACCGAAAAGGCCAGCCTGGAGCGTCAGCTGCTGCAATCGCAGAAAATGGAGGCCATCGGCACCCTGGCCGGCGGCATCGCCCACGACTTCAACAACATCCTGACCAGCATCATCAACAGCGCGGAGCTGGCCCTCATGGACACCGCCGAGGGCACGGAGATTGCCCAGGACCTGCTGCGCGTGCTCAAGGCCGGGCAGCGCGGCAGCCAGCTGGTGCGGCAGATTCTGGCCTTCAGCCGCCCCTCGCAGGCGGGCTTCCAGGCCGTCAATGTAGCGGAGGTCGCGCGCGAGACCTTGAGCCTGCTCTCCGCATCCCTGCCGCGCAACATCAGCGTGCACGAAGACATCCGCAAAGACCCGGCCCTGGCCCAGGCCGACCCCATCCAGCTGCACCAGGTGTTCCTGAACCTTTGCACCAACGCCTTCCAGGCCATGCGCGAGATCGGCGGCGACCTTTCCCTCACCCTGGACGTGGAGACGCTTGATCCGCAAAGCGCGGAGGCGCTCAACATCGCCGCCGGCAACTACCTGCGCCTGCGCATCACGGACAACGGTCCGGGCATCGAGCAGGAAATTCTGGACAAAATTTTTGATCCCTTCTTCACCACCAAGGGCAAGGCCGAGGGCACCGGCCTGGGCCTCGCCGTGGTCCATGGCATCATCCAGGCGCACAAGGGAGCGGTGGCGGTGAAGAGCGTGCCCTGGGAGCGCACCACCTTCGACATCTACCTGCCGGAGTACGAACGCCTGGGCGCGGCCGACGACGGCCTGCCCGAGCATGTGCGCCGGGGCCAAGGGCGCATTCTGTTCGTGGAGGACGACGAGGACCAGCTGGCGACCATTCCCCGCGTGCTTGGGCGCCTGGGCTACGAGGTCACCGGCAAGCCGAGCGCCCTGGAGGCCCTGCGGACCCTTGATGAGCATCCGGGGCACTACGACGCCGTGCTGACGGACTTCGACATGCCCGAAATCAACGGCGTGGAGTTCGCCCGCAGGCTGGCCGCTGAGCATCCCGGCGTGCCCGTCATCATGATCTCCGGCCGCCTGCATACCGGAGACATTCCGCCCGACCTGCCGCCGAACATCCTGCGCGTGCTGGCCAAGCCGTACAGCCAGGCCGCCATCTCTGAGGCCCTGCGCGAAATATTGAGCGTGGGCTAGGCGCCAGCCGCCCAGCTTCGCTCCATCCCCCCGCAAAGCCCAGCCTTCCTCTCCCCCTGGAGCGTCGCGCTGGCTCCAACACACTGGCTCCAACACGTTGAAGCCAACACGTTAGAACCGCCAAGACACACCAATTCACCGCTTCCTTGCGCGCCGCGCAGGCCAGCGGCGGGCTCCTGCGCGCATTCAAACCTTTTCAAGCCTTTGACCATCGGGAAATATATTTGGAGGGGAGCGCAAGATACCTCTTGTAATTGAAATCGAATTTCACTATCAACACATTCACGCACAGCGTCACACAAACCAAGGAGATAAATATGAGCAAAGCGCTTATCGTGTATGGGTCGACAACGGGAAACACGGAAACCGTCGCGGTTCATGTCCAGGCGACCATCCAAAAGGCGGGCTGGGAGACAGTCATCAAAAGCGCGGACGATGTTTCCGCAGCAGGCTTGGCAAACGGCTATGATCTGGTGCTCTTCGGCTGCTCCACCTGGGGCGACGACGACATTGAGCTGCAGGACGACTTCGTTCCCCTCTTCGACGATCTCGACAAGGCTGGGCTCTCCGGGAAAAAAATTGCCGTGTTCGGCTGCGGCGACTCCAGCTACACGCATTTCTGCGGCGCGGTGGACGCAATCGAGGAAAAGATCCAGTCCCTGGGGGCGGTGCTCGTAAACGCCTCGCTCAAAATCGACGGCGACCCGGAAAAGGACGACGCGGTGGCTTGGGCTCAGGAAGTGCTCAGCAATGCATAGCGGCTGTTCCGGCCGCTGCCGGACCCTGCGCACCGCGGCGTTTCTTTGGCGGGAGGGGATGCTAGTGCTCGCCCAGGATGATCCGGCCAGGGCCGAGGCCATGCAGCGTCAAGCCCTGGACCTCGTGCGCGGCATCGGCGGCTTTCAGGTGCTGCAGGCGCGCATCCACAACAACATCGGCGTCATTCTCTCCTGCGCGGGCAGACACGCCGAAGCGGGCGAGGAATTCGCCACCTCCCTGGCGCTCCTGGAAGGGCGCGTGGCCGTCGATTCCGGGCTCCACAGGATCATCACCAAGAACCACCGCACGGCATTGGAAAGCCACAAAGCAGCGGACCCTGCAATGGCCCTCGCCGTGTGACCGCAGACGTCATCTGCAGACTGCCCAAAGCCTAACAAGCCAATACAAGGAGACGGCAATGCCGGAACTCGACGCGATATTCCTGTACAACAGGCTGGCCCTGCGAGCCCGGCGCATCGGCTCCACCGAACAGGCTCTGCTCCATCTGTCCGATGCCCTGCGCCTTTCGCGCGAATGCCGCCGCCCCATGCTGGAGGCCCATTCGCGGCATTCCATGGGCCTTGTCTACGCCCAGGCCGGACGCTCGGACCTGGCGGCCGGATGCTGGCGCTCAGCCCTCGGGCTCATGGGAAGCGTAGCGCCCAACGCCGCAAGCCGCAGGCTTGTCGACACCATCTCCGCGAACCTCGCGGCCTTTGAGAAAACCTGACAAGGGCGACGAAGCCCGGCGCACAGCACGGCGGGCAAAACAAACGCAACCGGTCGCGCCGTAACGCAAAAGGCCGGCTCCAAGCACTGCTTGGGGCCGGCCTTTTGTTGGCGGAAGCGGACGCAAACCCTTGGGGGCTCCCCATAAACGAGGGAGCGGCGCAAGGCTGAAAAACAGCGCCAGCGCATAGCCCCTTCGGTAAGCGAACAAGGGGCAAGCGAAAAAGGGCCGACACCCTTGTGGGGTGCCGGCCCGGATGGGCACATGAGAGGCGGGAAGCCTGTTCGGCTTAGCGCTTCGAGTACTGGAAGCGAGCGCGGGCGCCCTTCTGGCCGTACTTCTTGCGCTCCTTCTTACGAGCGTCGCGGGTAAGGAACCCGGCGCGCTTCAAGGTGCCGCGAAGTTCGGGATCGACCAGCAAAAGAGCGCGGGAGATGCCGTGACGGACAGCCTGAGCCTGACCAGCCACGCCGCCGCCGGCGACATTGACCTTGATGTCGAACTTGTCGGCATTTTTGGTCAGCTTGAGCGCCTGCTGCACGATCATCTGCAAGGTCTTGCGAGGAAAGTATTCCTCGTAGGGGCGCTCGTTGATGAGGATCTGACCGGTGCCCTGGTAAAGGCGGGTGCGGGCGACGGCGTTCTTGCGCTTGCCAGTACCGTAGTTGAAATCGAGCATGGATTGTGCTCCTTACAGGGCCAGAGCCTGAGGCTTCTGGGCGGCATGGGTGTGTTCGGGACCGGGGAACACCTTGAGCTTCTTGATGATCTGACGCGCCAGGCGGTTCTTCGGCAGCATGCCGCGAACAGCCTGGATGATCACCAGCTCGGGGTTCTTCTCAAGCATTTCCTTGAGCGTCCGCGACTTGAGTCCGCCGGGGTACAAGGTGTGCTTGTAGTACATCTTCTTGTTCAGCTTGTCGCCCGTAACCTTGATCTTCGTGGCGTTGACCACGACGATGAAGTCGCCGCCATCCATGTGGGGGGCGAAACCGGGCTTGTGCTTGCCGCGCAGGCGGTGCGAAATGGCGGTGGCCAGGCGGCCAAGCACCATGTCCGTGGCATCGACCACAAACCATTCGTGCTTCAGGTCCGCGGGGACCGGGCTGTACGTATTCATTAGGGCTGCTCCTTCATCCAAACTGGAAACAGGGCTCTTACTGGCTTTAAATCAGCCTGTCAACCAAAAATCGCCGTCTTTTTAAGCGGGCCACCCCCGCAAAACCGGGCGAACCTCTTGCTATGCCTGGGCCACCAGCTCCTTGAGCTTGGTGATGGCCTTGTCGATTCCTTCCACATCCGTGCCGCCGGCCTGGGCCATGTCGGGCCTGCCGCCACCGCTGCCGCCCACAAGCGCAGCCACTTCCTTGATGAGCGAGGGCGCGGTGAACTTGCCGTGCAGGTCCTTGCTCACGTAGATCAGCACGGTCACCTTGCCGTCATCGGTGGGCGCGGCCAGCATGGCCACACCGGAGGACAGCTTGCTCTTGAGCGCGTCCATCTGTTCGCGCAGGCTCTTGATGCTCGCGGCCTCGGCCTTGACGGCCAGGACCTTGACGCCCGCGATCTCCTCGACCTCGGTCATGCGCGCGCCGCCCTCGCCGCTGGCGAGTTTGGTCTGCAGGCGCTCCACGTCCTTCTGCAGGGTCTTGACCTGGGCGGCCATGGCCTTGGCGCGCGCGGCGGCCTCCTCGGGCCGGGCCTTGAGCACGGCCTGAATCTCGGCCATTTCCTGGCGCAGGGTCTGCAGATGATTGAGCGTGTTCCAGCCGGTCGCAGCCTCGATGCGGCGGATGCCCGCGGCAACGCCCGTCTCGGACAGGATGGCGAAGCTTCCGGCCTGGCCGGTGCGCGTCAGGTGCGTGCCGCCGCAAAGTTCCATGCTCACGCCGGGCACTTCGACCAGGCACACGGTCTCGCCATACTTCTCGCCAAAGAGCGCCATGGCGCCGCGCGCAACGGCCTCCTTCTGGCTCACGAACTCGCGTCCCACCGGAATGTCGTCCAGGATGGCGCGGTTCACGATCTGCTCCACGCGGGAAATCTCCGCCTGGGTCATGGGCGCAATGTGCGTGAAGTCGAAGCGCAGGCGCTCCGGTCCCACAAGGGAGCCGGACTGCTTCACGTGGTCGCCCAGCACCTGGCGCAGGGCCGCGTGTAGAAGGTGGGTGGAGGTGTGGTTGCGCGAGTTGGCCATGCGCGCGCGGGCGTTGACGGTCATGGTGGCCGTCTGGCCCACGCCGAGGTCGCCCTCGTTGACGAAGATCTTGTGCACCGTGAGGTGGCTGGCGGGCTTCAGGGTCTCCAGCACGTCCGCGCCGCCGGTGGCGGTGTGCACGTCGCCCACATCGCCCTCCTGGCCGCCGGATTCGCCATAGAACGGGGTGGCGGCGGCGACAAGCCAGCCGCCCTGGCCCTGCACCAGGGTCTCCACGCTCTCGCCCTCGCCGTTCAGCAAGGCCACGATGCGGCCGTCGTCCTCAAACTGGGTGCTGCCGGTGAAGCGGGTTTTGACGCCCGACTCAAGCAAGCTCTGGAACATGCTCGCCACGTCCTTCTCGCCGGAGCCCTTCCACGCGCTCTTGGCGCGGGTCTTCTGCTCCTTCATGCAGGCCATGAAGCCCGGCTCGTCCACGGTGACGCCGAGCTTTTCGGCCACGTCGTTGACGATGTCGAGGGGGAAGCCGAAGGTGTCGTACAGCTTGAAGGCGAACTCGCCGCTGATGCGGTTTTCGCCCGCGGCCTTGAGGCGCGCAAGCTCGTCCTCCAGAATCACCAGGCCCTTGTCCAGGGTCTGGGAGAAGCGCTCCTCCTCCTCGCGGATGACCCGCGCCATGAACTCCTGGTTGCTCAGAAGCTCGGGATAGGCGTCGTGCATGTGCGCCACGACCTGGCGGGCGCTCTCGTGCAGGAAGGGATCGATGAGGCCGATGAGCCGCCCGAAGCGGAAGGCCCGGCGGATGAGGCGCCGGAGCACGTAGCCGCGGCCTTCGTTGGAGGGCAGGATCTGGTCGGTGATGAGGAAGGCGATGGACCGGCTGTGGTCGGCAATGACCTGCAGCGCCGTGTCCGTCTCCTTGTCCGCGTGGTATTTGACCTTGGCCTTTTCGGCCACGTAGTCGATGAGGGCGCGAAAAATGTCGGTTTCAAAGTTGGAGCGCTTGCCCTGCACCACGGCGGCGATGCGCTCAAGGCCCATGCCCGTGTCGATGCTGGGGCGGGGCAGCGCGGTGCGCGTGCCGTCGGCGGCCTGGTCGTACTGCATGAACACCAGGTTCCAGATTTCGAGGAAGCGGTCGCAGTCGCACTTGCCGATGCCGCAATCCGGGCCGCAGGCCATGTCCGCGCCCTGGTCCACATAGATCTCGGAACAAGGGCCGCAGGGGCCGGTGTCGCCCATGGACCAGAAGTTGTCCTTCTCGCCCAGGCGGAAGATGCGGTCCGGGGTGACGCCCGCAACCTTCTGCCACAGCTCGCCCGCCTCGTCGTCGTCCTTGTAGATGGAGACGTAGAGATTTTCCTTGGGCAGCTTCAATTCTTCGGTGATGAAGGTCCAGGCAAACTTGATGGCGTCGGCCTTGAAGTAGTCGCCGAAGGAGAAGTTGCCCAGCATCTCGAAGAAGGTGTGGTGGCGCGCGGTGCGTCCCACATTCTCCAGGTCGTTGTGCTTGCCGCCCACGCGCAGGCACTTCTGGGAGGTGGTGGCGCGCACGTAGGGCCGCTTCTCCTGTCCCAGAAACACCTTTTTGAACTGCACCATGCCCGCGTTGGTGAAGAGCAGGCTGGGGTCGTCCTTGGGAACCAGGGTGGAGCTTTCCACCACGGTGTGCCCGTTTTTCTCATAATACTTCAAAAAGCGTGAGCGGATTTCTGCGGCGTTCATCAGACGTTTCTCTCCAACAGATTATATAGGCGCGGACCGGCGGACGGCCGCTGTGTTACATGTCGTCTTCAATTTCCGCAGCGGGCTCGGCCGCGGCGGGAATGAACGCGGGCGGGGTGACGCCCAGATGCTCAAGGAGCTTGTCCTCGATCTTCTGGCGCAGCTCGGCGTTCTCGATCAAAAGCGCGCGCACGTTCTCCTTGCCCTGCCCCAGGCGTTCGCTGCCGAAGGCGAACCAGGAGCCGCTCTGCTCGATGATCTTGTTCTCGATGCCCAGGTCGATGAGCTCGCCCTCGCGGCTCATGCCCGTGCCGTAGAGAATATCCACCAAAGCCTCGCGGAAGGGCGGCGCAACCTTGTTCTTCACCACCTTGATGCGGGTGCGGTTGCCGTAAGCCTCTTCCTTGTCCTTAAGGCTCTGGATGCGGCGGATGTCGATGCGGATGGAGGCGTAGAACTTGAGCGCGTTGCCGCCGGTGGTGGTCTCCGGGCTGCCGTAGCCGGTCATGCCGATCTTCATGCGGATCTGGTTGATGAAGACCACGACCGCGCGGGACTTGTGGATGGTGCCGGTGAGCTTGCGCAGGGCGTGGCTCATGAGGCGGGCCTGGCCGCCCACCTGGGTCTCGCCCATCTGGCCCTCGAGCTCGGCCTGGGGAATGAGCGCCGCCACGGAGTCGATGACCACGAGGTCGACCGCGTTGGAGCGCACGAGCAGATCGGCTATTTCAAGGGCCTGTTCGCCGAAGTCCGGCTGCGAGATGAGCAGCTCCTCGGTCTTGACGCCCAGGCGGCGGGCATAGCCCACGTCCAGGGCGTGCTCGGCGTCGATGAAGGCCGCCGTGCCGCCGCGCTTCTGGCACTCGGCCACAAGGTGCAGGGTCAGGGTGGTCTTGCCCGAGGATTCCGGGCCGTAAATTTCGGTCACGCGTCCCTTGGGGATGCCGCCGACGCCAAGGGCTATGTCGAGCCCGATGGAGCCGGTGGGAATCACCGGAATGGCGGTCAGCGCGGCGCCGTCGTCCATGCGCATGATGGCGCCCTTGCCGAACTTGCGCTCGATGGTGGTGAGCGCCGTGGACAGGGCTTCCTGGCGCAGTTCTTCGGGACTGCTGACGGGCTTTTTGGCCATGAGTGATCCTCCGGGGGTGTCTGTTTGGACGCAACGAAGGACCGTTACCAGAACCCCGGCCCGGCGGCAACATACTTAATAGATGCGATCCCGCCGGAAGGGGCCTTGCGCGCGGCGGCGTTCGGGGGTACGAGGCCCATATGATGCCTTGTGGTCGCCTTTTCTTTTTTTGCGGGCGCCGGCCATGAGGGCGCGCCGCAGAATGCAGCACCCCGGCCGCGAGTCGCGCCACCGCAAGCTCGGCGCGGACCTGCTGCTCCACGCCGTGGCCCGCTTCGACAAGAAGGGCGGGCTCAAGCTTGTGCGCCTCTGGCGCGAATGGGAGAACATCGTCGGCGCGGAAGTGGCGGAGCTGGCCCGGCCGCTTGGTCACAAGGACGGCACGCTGCTACTTTTCACACACGATTCCATAGCCGCACAGCAGCTCACCTACTATGTTCCCGAGCTTTTGGAGCGAATAAACGCATTTTATGGCGAGTTAGTCTTTGACAAAGTGCGGTTCGAACTGCTAGACGGCAGAGTTCCTTTGGGGCTGCAAAGTCTGGCCGATAAGCCGACGACGCGGATGCCGCCAAAGAAGCCGAGGAATCTCGGTGGGTTGATCGATCAAATCGATCCAAACACCGCAGTGGGCCACTGTTATATGACCTATGTGCGGTATTTTTCGGAACAGCCCGCGCAAGACGCAGGCAATGTCGCGAATACTCGCCCCACCGGGGCGTCAAGGAGAGGAAAATGAGCCAGGAAATTACCGAGATCACCTTTGAGAGCCTGGGCCTGACCAAGACCCTGGACAAAATGACCGCCAAGGAACTGCGCGCGTTGATCGTGGCGAAGATTCCCTCCATTGTCGGCGCCAGCGGCATGCAGAAGGACGACCTGGTCAAGGCCGTCAAAGAAGTCTTCGGCATCGCCGACGAAGAAGGCGCCATCTCCCCTTACAAGGACCAGATCTTCACCCTGAAGAAGCAGATCCGCGACATGCGCGTGTCCAAGGGCACCGTTGAAGCCCGCCAGGACCGCACGCAGATCCGCCGCAAGATCAACAAGTTGAAGAAGCGCACCCGCCGTCTGGCACGGGCGCTTTAGTTTTTTCAGCACGGAGCACAAATTCCGGTTGACAAGATCACCCGGAAGCCAGTAATTGGTGCTCCTCGCAACGTGCTGGGGGATCGTATAAAGGCAATACTGCGGGTTCTGGCTCCGCCAATCGAGGTTCGATTCCTCGTCCCCCAGCCACTCTAAAAGTCCCCATCGTCTAGCCTGGTCCAGGACGACGGCCTTTCACGCCGTTAACAGGGGTTCAAATCCCCTTGGGGACGCCAGCGTTTTCAAGCAGTTACAGCACTACTGCTTTTCACTAGTCCTTGGGATATCCTTTTGGATATCCCGCCCGAAGCCTCCGAAGCGACTCGCCTCGGAGGCTTTATGCATTTGCGGGAATGGCACAACCTTGCCGCCCCCATTTCGCATCGCCACTTCCCTTAGTCCGTCCAAATCTAGCCCCAGGCTCTTCAGGTACCTCTCCGTGGTCGAGGCGTTCTCATGCCGCAACCACTTCTGGATTTCGTACAGCCTAGCGCCAGCCTTGTAGAGCGTCACCGCCCTCAAGTGCCGAATCGCATGCAGCCCAAAGAGCTTCACCTCAGCACGTCGGCACATGGTGGCCATGAAGTGCTGACGCGAACGATAAGGCTCTCCCGGGCAATGATGCGGACTGGGGGAATCATCCAAGCAAGTGAACACATGTTCCGTCTTATACGGGCGCTCATCCCGCCACCAGAGCAACGCGGGGCGCAGCTCTGGCAGCAGAGGCAACCAGTCTGCCCTCCATGAGCCCCCCTTTGTCTTGCGGGTTAGCAGCCGCACTCGGTTCGTACCAAAGTCGACATCCTCCCACTTGAGCCGGAACAGCTCCTCGCGCCGTGCTGCAGTGTAGAAGTACGCCAGCAGCATGACTCGGTTCTGTCCTTGGGCGGTCTCCAATACTCGCCAGAAGTCACTCTCTGGCGGCACATAACGAGGAATACGCTTTTCAGGGAATAGCTCCACAGCTAAAAATGGATTTTCCACCCCAGCCGGGAAGCCCCCCATGAAACGCCTACCCCAATGCCAAGCAGCTGCAAGATTTTTGCGATCTCGGTTGGCTGCATTTCCCGACCGACAGTCGCACTGCACCTGTAGATGGTGCAGTGCGACTCCTGGGGTGATTTCAGCTAAACTGGCCTCTCCAATGAACTCCAGCAACTTAGACATGGCACTACGCTTCTCGATCACAGTCTTTTTGCAGCGCCGTCGTTGGGCATCTTCCAGATACGAAACGGCCCAGGCCAACGGCGTCGGCGCGGTCTGCAAAGTTTGAGCTTCCAGCAGCTTCCGCCGCTTGTCCCGCTCCCAGAGGATTGCGCTGCGCTCCTCCTTTGCCCCGCTGCCGAACCAATGGCTCGCCACGATCTTGCCTTCCATCTTCACTACGGCACGCCAGCGTAGCGTACCGCGACGCATGGTCTCGGTTGGCATCCACGATTCTCCTTATTCGATTTTCAAAGAACCGCAGGCGTCCTGCAACCCACACGCCGCCAAGGGAGTCAGCATATTTCTTCACGGTACGCACGTCCAGCTTGAAAAAGCAGGCGACTTCTTTGGGCGTCATCGACGTTCCGAACAGTTCGCTGAACCGCTCCAGCACATTGTTAACCGGCTCTTTTGTCACATTCATTTCGATCTTTGTACTTGCTGGCATTCGTCGAATCAGTGCCAACAACACAAGCCCAGGCATACCTGGACACACTGACGTGTGGCGTCCAAATTTGAAGGAGACACCTGATTCATCCTCAATCCCAACCGCAAATATTCTATCACCGGCCCCCCCCATCCGCGTTAGCGCGAGAATGGCACCGGGATAGAGGTTCCCTGTGGGGGAAAATATAGCATGGAAATTCCCAGGTAGCGGGATAATGACCGGCAGACAAAACGTAGAGCACGGTTAATCAAGACAATTATTTTTTGAATTTCTGCTTGACACATTTCATCATTCTGGCATTATTGGCGATTTCCCGCCCCAGGGCGGGAAATCGCGTTTTTTATTGAAGGCCGATTTCCTTTCCTGGGACGGGAAAAAGCAATTTCATCAGCATGATTGACCTTGCCTGGTTGGTGCAAGGAGCTCGGTTCAAACCCAAAAGCAGTTGCCTGGGAATTTCTCCTTCAGCGGGTATTCACGTTTTGAAATAGCGCTATGCAAACGACCAGCTAATAGCTGCCACAATTAATTGCAGGAGCCACCATAACCCGCTTCGCCAAGGCTATTGGCTCGCTTTTGCGCGCTCTGTGGGGTTGAAGGCTCACAGGCCACAGGCATTGCGCGCCTTTGTTCCCTTTACCTTCGCGCCTAGGAGAGCTCCGACACGCAACGGCGAGTTTGACGAGGAGGTCGCAGAATGGCGCATCCCCGCTGCCAAGATGAAGATGAAGGCACTGCATATCGTGCCGCTCTCCCGACAAGCGCTGGATATCCTGAAGGCGCTCCGTCCTCTTACAGGAGAGGGACGCTACCTGTTCCCCTCGGAGCGCTCCGCAGAACGCCCCATGAGGATAATACCGAGAACGGGGCGTTGCGCCGTCTGGGATATTCCAAAGAAGAAATGACGGGGCACGGCTTCCGCACGATGGCTTCCACCTTGCTGAATGAACAAGGCTGGAACAGGGACGCCAT
>Ga0209373_10001686_pt1 | contig 24781 bp, 22 predicted proteins | sample Higcelweek5metaG_FD_187173 | JGI IMG/M metagenome (GOLD analysis project Ga0209373, IMG submission 187173) | Freshwater pond sediment microbial communities from the University of Edinburgh, under environmental carbon perturbations - High... | ecosystem: Environmental > Aquatic > Freshwater >... | reverse complement strand
CCGTGTTTTTCCCGTGATAAGCCCGATCTATCAGACACTTGCTCACCGGCAGTGGTTTTCCTGGATATTGCCGGATTCCGTTCGGCCGCGTGTCGTCGTTTTTAATGCTCAGGGCGCAGACCATCTTCAGCTTATGTCGGGCCGACGTATTGTCGGACAGTATGATGACAGGAAGCATCAATGGAATATTCAGCGGCCATTTAAATTGTTCGTGGATATAAGAACGCTGCCGACGCCTCAGAATGCCCGATCGGATCATCACGCTTTGCAACCCGTCAAAACCGAACAGCCGCAAAGCGCGGGGTATGATCTTATTTTTGCCGATGGAAGCCAATGGAGTATTACGGCCGGGAATCCGGAGGCCGCCTCGATCGTCGCGAAATTGGCATGCGTGATGCAATTGAGCCGGACATCCCAGGTCGCCGGTCCTTCCATTTACGACAATCATTACCGGCTTTCGGTCGAGGTCGCAACTCCCTCCACCGCGAAAGATTGTTTTGTCCCGGTGAGGGAACAGACAGAAGGGCGGTTTCTCAGTTTGCTATGTCCGTGCAGTCATTGGGGCGGGCATTATGTCAATCTGGTGAGATTGGCACTGATATTTGCGCGCAAAATTCAAACGAACGGCGGATTTCTCATTCATGGCGCACTTGCCGAACGGGATGGTTCGGGCGTGATACTCGCGGCTCCGGGCGGAACCGGGAAAACGACCGCCAGCAATCGTCTCCCCGCCCCCTGGCGTTCCCTGTGCGACGATGCGACACTGGTCGTGCGCGACGCCCTCGGTCACTACCGGGCGCACCCCTGGCCGACCTGGAGCGGCTTCATCGACGGTCCCGGCGGCACATGGGATGTGCAGCATGCCGTTCCGCTCAAGGGCATCTTCTTTCTCGCCCGTTCGCCGGAAGACAGGGTGGAGAAAATCGGTTCCGGGCGCGCGGTCGGCATGCTCGTGGAGGCGGTCAAACAGGCCTCCATGTCTATGGAGCAATGGCTGTCGGAAGAAGAAATCCGCACGTCGCATTTGGAGCGGTTCGATACGATTTGCACCTTGTCCGGTTCGATTCCGTCACACATTCTTCACCTCAGTTTGACCGGAGATTTCTGGGATAAAATCGAGCGGGAGCTGAAGTTGGGCCGCTATCACGAAAAAGGCGATGGGGCTGAATGATGAATCGAACCCAACACAATTTTTGCCGGATCCTCCGGGATCATCTTTCCGCAACGTGCAAGACGGAGATGGAAAACATGTCCGTCGCGGATTGGCGTTTGATCTATGAAATCGGTTGCGCGAATCATCTGCCGGCGTTGTTGTTCTATAAACTCAAAGAACATCGGATCGTTTTTCCGGCGGAGATGGAAACGATGTTGAGAACGGATTACCTGCGTTTTTCCGGCAATGATCTGAGGAGAAAAGCGCAGTTGCACGAAATGATCCAACTCTTCAATGCCCGGGGGATTGACCATATTTTACTCAAGGGCTCTCATCTGGCCGAGAAGTTTTATTCCAACTCGGCGCTGAGGCCTATGTGCGATATCGATGTCCTCATTGAACCGTCAGACTTCAACAAGGCATACGAATTGCTGGTCGAGGCAGGCTACATCTCGTCAAAACCCAATAATCATGACTCGCAGTCGGGCAGCAACAAACATTTTCCTACTTTGCTGAAGGAAGGCGGCTTGGCGATTGAGTTGCACTGGAATATCAACAGTCAAAGCAATGATCACAATATGGAACCGCTTTGGTCTCGCGCCGAAACGATGACGATCGGCAATCTGAAAACGAAAATTCTTTCTCCGGAAGATCTTTTGCTGCATCTCTCTTTTCACCGAGGATACGACCATCTGTTCGCATCATCATTGATGTTATTGAATGATATTAAGGAAATCTGTTCCAGGAGCGCAGTCGATTGGACAAAACTTTTATCCCTGGCAACCTCCGCCGATGAATGGGGCAATACCAAATGTCTTTTTTCGGCGCTCTATCTGTGTCATATGCTGTTGGGAGTCAATATCCCGGAACGTGTTTTAACCCAAATCAAGCCGGATGATTTTGACAAAACACATGAACAATTGCTGATCGATCAATTGTTCTGCCGAATCGATGCCGACATGTCAACATACGGCTCGGTCAATGCGTTATATAAACTGAACAGGGGCTTGAATTCGCGGCTCCTGTTAAAATATCTCATGTCGCCCAGAAAAATTTGCTTGACCTATGATAAAAAATATTCCTTGCATGTTTTGCCGGGCCTCTACTGCAAAGGAATCATCGAAAAATCGGGCTGTGCGGCGAAGGCTTTCGTCGAAATTTTAACAAATAGAAACAGCAGAAAACTATATGAGACGTCAAAAGCGTCATCCAAAATCGAAAAATGGCTTAAAAGCTGAATTCAAACACATAAACGGAGGAGAGAAATGATGGAGTCCAACAAAGCGTATCCGGTCGCCAACCCCATGGTCGTCTTCAGGACGGAATTCGACGACTGGTCGGTGCTATTCGATCCCGATGCCAATCAAACATTCGGAATGAACCCGGTCAGCTCATTTATCTGGGAAAAACTGGACGGAAAACATACCGTCAAAAACATTCTGGAAGAGATCCGGGAAGAGTTCGAAGAGGTGCCCGACGAGGCTCCAGCGCAACTCAATAACTTCCTGTCGGACTTGGAAAAACGGGGCCTGGTCGGATTCGAACGCGTCAATCAAGGGGTTTAAAATGGCTCCAGAGATCAGAGTGCAAAATACACCGGCAAGCGTGGATATCGATGTTACCACCCGATGCAATCTGCGCTGCTCCTACTGTTATCATTTTACCGGCGCCGGCGACACGGATACTGATTTATCGACAGAAGAATGGCTGACCTTTTTTCATGAGCTGAACGATTGCGCGGTAAAAGAAGTTTGCCTCAGCGGAGGAGAACCGCTGATCCGGAACGATTTAAAGGAACTGCTGAACGGCATCCGCGACAACCGGATGCGGTTTTCCATCCTCAGCAACGGGACATTGGTTACCGAAGAGCTGGCCGATTTTATCAAGAACACGGGAAGATGCAACAGTTTCCAGGTTTCCATCGACGGCGCCGGACCGGCATCGCATGACATCTTCCGGGGAGAGGGCTCTTTTGTCAAGGCCGTTGCCGGGCTGAACGTGTTGCGCAAGCATCAAATTCCGGCGACGGTGCGGGTCACCATCCACAAGTATAACTACATGCACCTTGAGGAAATCAGCCGATTGCTGCTCGAAGAGGTCGAGTTGCCCTCGTTCTCAACAAACTCCGCGGGCTATGTGGGGCTTTGCCGGGAGAACAAAGAGGCCGTTCAGCTCAACGTGGAAGAATACTCGTTTACGATAGCCAAACTTCTGGAACTGAACAAAAAGTACCATGGCCGCATCAGTGCGCAGGCGGGCCCGTTGGCTTCCGGAAAAGACTGGGTGGGAATGCAGAACGCATTGGATGACGGCAAAAAAGGATTTCCCGGTTGCGGTTTTCTGGGCAGTTGCAATGGCGTGTTCAACAAAATGGCGGTCAGGGCCGACGGGGTCATGATCCCGTGCGTGCAACTCCCGCATCTCGAACTTGGCCGAATCAACCGGGACAGTTTAAAAGAAGTGTGGCAGAATCATCCCGAGTTACGCCGGCTCAGAGAGAGAAAACACATTTCGCTGAGGGATTTCCCTTTTTGCAGCGATTGCAGGTTTATCCCATATTGCCGGGGGGGATGCCCGGCCCTTGCCTATACATTGACCGGCAATGAAAACAATCCTTCGCCCGACGCCTGTTATCGAACGTTCCTTGATGCGGGCGGCAAGCTTCCCGCGATGTCATGAACCGGAGAAACCGAACCGTACAAACGCGAAAAGCATAACCAAAAGTGTGGTATTATGAGTGAAAATATGACTGAGCACAAGACGGAAAACAGGATAACGGCGCCACAGTGCGGTTATTTTTTAAATACGATCTATTTTTATCTGACCGAAGGCTGCAATCTCAAATGCAGACATTGCTGGATCGCACCCAAATTTCAGGACAAGAACGCGAAATGGCCGGCTTTGGACTTTGAGTTGTTCAAAGATATCGTCCGACAGGGAAAAGAACTGGGAATGCGGGCGGTAAAACTGACCGGCGGAGAACCGCTCATTCATCCGGATATCGGCAAAATACTCGACCATATCAGGGAACAGGATTTACAACTGACCCTGGAAACGAACGGCGTGGAGTGCACGCCGGAGATCGCGAACAAAATCGCGCAATGCAAACGACCGTTTATTTCAGTCAGTCTGGACGGGACCGATGCGGAAACGCACGAGTGGGTGAGAGGGGTGAACGGGTGCTTCGAGGCGGCGTTGAACGGAGTCAGAAATCTGGTTAAAGCGGGGATTCGTCCGCAGATCATTATGTCCGTAATGAGTCTCAACAAGAATCAGATGGAAGAGATGGTGAGGCTGGCCGAACGGGAAAATGCGAACTCGGTGAAGTTCAATCTGGTTGCGCCCACCGCACGAGGGGAACAGATGCACAATGCCGGGCAGACGTTGTCGATTCAGGAACTGGTCGAATTCGGCGCCTGGGTTGAAAACGATCTGGCGTTGTCGGCGAAGATCAGTGTCGTCTATTCTCATCCGGTGGCATTTCGGCCGCTCAATAAGATATTCACCCAGTCAACCGGAAAATGTGGGATTTTCGGCATTGTCGGAGTGTTGGGCAACGGCCAATATGCGCTCTGCGGCATCGGCGCGACGGTGCCGGAACTGGTTTTCGGTCATGCGGGAGACGTCAAACTGGAGCAAATCTGGAATCACCATCCGGTTTTGTCCGAGCTCCGGCAGGGGTTGCCATCCAGGTTGCACGGCATTTGCGGAGACTGTCTGATGAAAGCCCAATGCCTCGGCTCATGCGTGGCAATGAATTACTATCGGCACAAAGACCTTTTTGCGCCGCAATGGTATTGCGAGGAGGCCCTGAAGGTTGGCCTCTTCCCGAAGTCGCGAATTCGCCCCGGCAGCAAATCCGAGCGGGAGTAAGACGTTTTGGGGGAGTCGGCAGATGCGGTATTTCACCTATTTGAAAAATTCATTTTCGCTGCAGTTGCCGGAGGATCGGATTTCTCCTGAGCGGAAATATGCAACTCTGCGGGACAGCCTCGGGCATATTTACCCTTCCGTTCTGAAAAACTGGAAAATGGGTGCGGCTGCTTATGGGCTGCTGATGATGACCTCCATCCTGACTTACCCTCAGCCGATGATCAACCGTTATCTGATCGACGATGTCGTTTTGAATAAGCAAACCAGGATGTTGGTTCCGACGCTGCTGCTGCTGCTCGGGCTCGCGGTGGTATCGGCGACAGTGAGTCAGTTCCAGACTTTTTATGCGGCAAGGTTTACGCAGGATGTCACGCTCAATATTCAGAAAAACCTGATGGCAAAAGTTTTTTCTCTGCCGAAAACCTTTTTCGACCATATCCAAAAAGGGTATTTGATGTCGAGATTCACTTCGGACGTCGGCGGGATAAACTGGTTTTTTTCGGGGACTGTCGTCGAGATCGTCATGCAATTCTTCCGTTTTGTCGGAGGGGTTGTTTTTCTCTTTTATCTGGAGTGGCGACTGGCCATACCGGTGATGCTTTCTTTACCGGCGCCATTTTTTGCCAGCGTTTTTTTTGCCAGAAGAAACTATGTCATCAGCCATCACAATCGGGAGAGAAGCGCCAGATATTATTCTATATTTCACGAAATGTTTTCTTCCATCCGGCTCATCAAGACATTTTCGAGAGAGAAAAAGGCGGAATCGGATATCGCAATGGCAATAACGGAAAATAATCAAGCGTTCAACGAGCAGGCCGTTCTCAATTCGCTTCATCATCATGTCATGGCCGCAATGCCGGGTGCGGCGAAGTTTTTTGTGCTTGCCCTGGGATCCTATTGGGTGATTGAAGGCGAGTGGACGCTGGGGTCTTTGCTGGCGTTTCTGACCTATCTTTCGTTTGTTTACGGGCCGGTGAGATATTTGGCATCGAGCGCCAATCAACTTCAGAACACCCGGGCGGCGCTGGAAAGGGTGGCGGCGCTTCTGGATGCCGTTCCGGAAGATAATGTAAATGCCGGGCTGGAAGTCACCGCGTTGAACGGAGACGTGGAGTTTAAAGATGTCAGCTTCGAATACGAGGTCGATAAACCGGTGCTGAGCGGGGTATCGTTCCATGCCGCCTGCGGCGAACACTGGGCGGTCATCGGCAAGAGCGGAGCAGGGAAAACAACGCTGGTAAGCCTGATGATGCGATTTTATAATCCGCGGACGGGAACGATTTTTTTTGACGGGAAAAAAGCGTCGGAGTATAATGTCAGATATTTAAGGCGGCGCATTGGTTTTGTCGCGCAGCACACGGAACTTCTTTCCGGAAGCATTCTGGATAACTTGAAGCTGGGCAATGAGGACGCATCGTTTGAAGAAGTGGTAAATGCCTGCAAAACAGCCGACATCCATGCATACATTGAATCCCTGCCGGAGAAATATAATACTCTTCTGACGGAGGACGGGGCGAATCTTTCCGAGGGGCAGAAGCAGCGCATCTCCATTGCCCGGGCACTGGTGAGGGACCCGGATATTCTGATCATGGATGAACCGACATCCACGCTGGACCACAAGACGGAATCCTCCGTTTGTTCCATGCTTCCCGAAGCCGTGCGGGGGAAAACGCTGTTTACCATAGCGCATCGCCTCAACACGGTGAAATCCGCCGACAAGGTACTCTTCTTGAGAGAAGGGAAAATATCGCTGTGCGGAACACATGAGGAGCTTATGGGCACAGATGAGTATAAGGCGTTTTTTGGAAATTTTGAATCAGGAACTTCCGTAAACACAGCAAAGGCGAATGGTGCATTATGAAAAAAGCAAGTGTGGGTATTGGTGTCTTGATGATGCTGTTCGCCGCGGTTCAAATACATTGCGGAGACATTGCTTCTGAAAAGGCATCGACACGGATTTTCGGGCATGATTTCTTTGACGCCAACTTGGATCAAGCCAATTCGGCGTTGGGCGGAGTGTTGCCGGATTATATTTTAAAACCCCGGGATGAGATTCATGTCGATATCTGGGGAGATTTGAACTTACACTACGCCTTGCCCCTCAGCGCCGACGGGTTTATCATCATTCCGGAAGCCGGGCGAATCTCGTTGAATGGACTTACCTATGCGGATGCAAAAAAGAAAATATTGAATCATCTGGCCTGCACCTATGCGTTCTTCGTTGATGCGGAAAACCCCGGAACCGGAAAAGCTCCGGTAGACATTACCTTGGGGAAAACCGCGGGGCTCAATGTGTTTGTCACCGGCGAAGTGAAGACACTTGGCAGTCTCAATATGAACGGCATCCATGCATCGATCATCGGCGTTTTGAGAAAATCCGGGATTCTCGGTCAGGCCTCAATCCGAAGGATCGAGCTGAAGAAGCTTGACGGAAAGGTTTATGTTTTTGACTTGTACGATTTCTTATTGAAGGGGAATCTGCCTTTGGCGTTTAAATATTTAAATGACGGTGATATCGTTTTTGTCCGGCTCCGGGACAAAGATGTCACCATAACAGGCTCGATACGACGTCCCGGACGCTATGAATTGCTTCCCGGAGAAAAATTGGATGATGCCATTCGAATTGCCGGCGGCGTATTGTCCAGTGCCCAAAAAACAATTAGAATATTCAGAAAAACCAATGGGAACTCAGATCGGGTGATCAATGAAATCGGCACCGAAATCGGGAGCAATTGCGAATTGGAGGATGAAGACGTCATTGATATTTCCGGATCACGCGACGCCGACGAGGAATATTATGTGACGGTTCTCGGAGAAGTGAAACATCCCGGCAACTATGCTTATTTTAAAAATGAGAAAGTCAATGAATTGATTGCGCGATGCGGCGGGGTGAGCGATGAAGCATTTCTGGAAGGTTCTCAGTTTTTCAGAAATGACTCGTTGACCATCGTTGATCTTCCCATGGCTTTGCGGGAAACGCAAAGCGCCAGTAATTTCAACATCATGCCGGGCGATCGAATTATAATTCCACGTCCAAATTCCTTTGTCATGGTAAGAGGCGCGGTAATTTCTCCGGTCGGCATTGCTTTTGAAAAAGGAGAACCCGTCGATTATTACATCCAAAAAGCAGGAGGGTACAAGGATGACGCCGATCAAGCCAATGTCACGATTGTTTCCTCGAACGGCACGGTAAAGAAAGGGCACGCGGGTTTCTGGTCGGCAAATCCTCCGGTGCCGCTGGGGGCTGTCATCGTGGTCCCTTCTCTATCCGGGCCCCTTCCGGTAAAGTTGAAGAATCCCGTGGCGAATCCCGAATTGTCGGCAAAATGAAAGAAAAAGTCATGGATACAGGTAAAAATTTCCAACCGTGTCCGGAAAAAGGAGTTCCTTTTGTTCCATTACTTGTTCTGATGTTTCAATACAGGTGGCTGGTTATCCTGCTGATTCTGATTGGTGCAACGGGGGGAGGTGTTTTCACCGAAATGCACTACAACGAGTATTATCTGGTAAAAACCACCATCCTGCTTCAGTCGCCGAGAAAAGTTTCCGACTCAAAAGATTATTTGGGTTCGGCCCAGACAAAAGATCTGTTGAATAGCACCTACAGCGCGGTGCTCAAATCAAATGACTTTATGAAAGGTGTCGTTCTCGCCGATTATGACATCGGGGACGGCGGCGAAAACAAGAAAAAAAATCTTTTGGCCTTCTTTAAAACAGACGACATCGGCAGCGTAATCAATGTACTAAAAGGCCAGATCAAAATTAATTATGACCGAAGGACCAACCTGTTGGTATTGGAATACACTTCAACTTATCCGAATATCGCCACCCAGATACTGAATAATACCGTTTCTCAAATCAATTTCTTTTATAATTACCAGTTCAACTCCAACTCAATGAGAAATCTTGAGTTTGTTGAAAAGAACATCACTTCGGCAAAGAAGGAACTGGAGGAAGCAAAGCACAATCTGGCTATTTTCATTGAGCGCAACAAACAACTTAAAGTCGCTTTAAAAAATAAAGATCAGTATCCGGAGTATTATCAATGCATTGAAGCAATGGAAAAGCTGGAGGAAATCGCCAATCTCAAACGCAAAAGCTATGCCAATCTGGTGACGAAACGCGAAAGTTTAAAATTGGAAATCTCGGAAAACGCTCCATCGGTCACGGTGATCGAAGCGGCCTCTCCTCCGTTGCAGCCGATTCCCAGAAAATATGCCAAGAACATTGCGCTGGGGGCGTTAATGGGGTTCCTCTGCGCCGTTGCATATATCATTTTGAGGAACTTCACTTTTGTCTTTAACCTGAACGATACGCCGATCGCGAATATCCCGATCGAGTTAAAAAATGATTTCAGCAAATTATTAAAGCCGTTCGGGTTGAAAAAATGAAACACAAAAAAAGATGGATACAACGCTCGCCGGATTTCCTTAATTCAAATGATGCTTTGCCGCATCCGCTCAAAAAACAGTAGTGGGGAATCGTGGTTTCGACGTGAAATATGTTTGATCACCAATATATTAACTACAGGTATGATATGCATAACCAGAACCCAGGAGGTTGTTATAATGGCGGAAATCACAAAGCGAAAGAAGTCTTCTCCTGATCCCAAAGTCACCGGGAGCTTAACTGCGACACCGCAAATTTCCAGTCCGCCAGATGCTCAAGAAAGGCTTGGACAAAGTCTTTGCGTCGGTTCTGATAGTCGAGATAGTAGGCATGTTCCCAGACGTCGCAAGTCAAAAGCGCGGTTTGCCCGTGTACCATCGGGGTATCCGCGTTCGCTGTTTTTCTGACCTTCAAATCGTCACCGTCCTGAACCAGCCAGACCCACCCGCTGCCAAACTGGGCAAGCGCCGTCGCCAGAAACGTCTCTTTAAACTTCTCGAACCCGCCGAACGATTTCTCCATCAAATCCATCAGCGGCCCGCCCGGCTGACCGCCGCCGCCCGGTTTCATGCTCCGCCAGAAGAAGGCATGATTCCACGCCTGGGCCGCATTGTTGAAAACAGCGGCATGATCGGCCTTGTGGGCGCTTTCCAATACCACTTTTTCCAACAACGGGCCAGATGCCCACTGCGTACCGACCACCAGTTTGTTCAAATTGTCTACGTAGGTTTGATGATGTTTCAAGTAGTGAAAATTCATCGTTTGCGCCGAAATACTGGGGGCCAGATCTTCCTGTTCATAATTCAACGATGGCAGCGAGTATGCCTTCGCCGGAGCGGTTGCCGATTTTTTGTCCTGTTGATTCGTCATTTTTCATGCTCCTGATGTGTTTGACTATGTTCGTTGCGAAGATAAACGAATTGCGCCGATCATTTCCAGAGGTGTGAGTTTTCGATCGCAAGCCGACCCGGAAAGGAGAGATCCGAATTCGGGCATGCTGCTTCTCCCGCTTCCTGTCGGGTCGCGTACCATCCATTCAACGTTTAAGAAAAGCCAGCAAGTCGGCATTAATTTGGTCCTGATGCGTGTACGTGAGACCGTGAGGAGCACCGGGATAGATTCTCAGGGTCGCGTTTTTAATCAATTTCACGGAGGCAAGCGCCGCTGCTCCGATCGGCACAATCTGGTCATCGTCGCCGTGAATGATCAACGTCGGGATGTCAAATTTCTTGAGATCTCCGGTAAAGTCTGTTTCGGAGAACGCCTTGATGCATTCGAAGGTGTTTCGGTGCCCCGCCTGCATGCCTTGAAGCCAGAAGGTGTCGATCATGCCTTGCGAGACCTTCGAGCCGGGCCGGTTGGCGCCGAAAAAGGGTCCGGCGGCGAGATTCCGGTAAAACTGCGAGCGGTCGATCATGGAGTTTCGACGAATCTCGTCAAATGCCGCCAGCGGCAAGCCGTCGGGATTCTCCGGCGTTTGCACCATTAACGGCGGAACGGCGGCAATCAGTACGGCCTTGGCCAATCGTCGTGTCCCATGACGGCCGATATAACGGGCAACTTCACCGCCACCGGCGGAAAACCCGACCAGCACGACATCTTTCAGATCGAGCTGTCCGATGAGTTCGGCGAGATCGTCGGCATAGGTATCCATCTCGTTACCGTCCCAGGGCTGGCTCGACCGTCCGTGACCGCGGCGGTCATGGGCAATGCAGCGATAGCCGTTGGAGGCCAGAAACAACATCTGAGCTTCCCAACTGTCCGCATGGAGCGGCCAGCCGTGGCTGAACACTACCGGCTGTCCTTTGCCCCAGTCCTTGTAATAGATTGCGGTACCATCAGGAGTGATGATTGTACTCATGCTATGCGGTCCTTCATGGTTTGGGGGCGATCGGGCATCCGACCGGCAGCCGAATGCCCGATCACAGGGAAACGGTTTAGTCGTTCTTCTTTACGAGGTCAACAATCGCTTTTGCCGATTTCTGCGCCATTTCCGTTGCCAGCTGGACGCTTTTCTCGGCGGCTTGTTTGGCATGGCCGACCAATTGATCCTTTTGACCTTTGGTGCGTAATTTGTCATTGCCGACCAAGGCGCCCGCCGCTTCCTCAATGTGTCCCTTCACTACGTCAGTTGAACCTTTCATCGCATCACTCCTTGTTATGATGATAACCGGGTTGTCTTACTATACTATACGGCCTTAATCGCCATTCGCCATGGGGTTTAACCCTAATCATCCATGGGGTTTAACCCTACCGTGCATCTTTGCGCCTGCCGCTCACGCATGGCGGAAGCGCCCTTGCTGTCTGGTTGACCCGGCGCGGCATCCGCTGTTTGCCGAAGCCGGAATCTATGGCGATCAAGAGCGGAAGGTAGTGTCCGTAATTTTGCGCACATTTGATTCCGATTGATTACGGACTCAAACGTTGCACGGGACGGAGCCGGAGCAATTTCGGCCCGACAAAAAGCTCCGGAGGAGCAGGGCCGAATTGCGCAGGCGTCCCCGTCAGCTTACCATACACCCCCTTCGTAGAGTTTTCCCGTGTTCATGTACTGCCGGGTTCCCCATTTGGTAGAGGAAATATGCCGGAGACGGACGCCTACCAGCATCAGGGCGGAATAACCGTCCGGGAAAGCTCCGATGACTCGCGTTCGTCTTCGGATCTCTTTCATGATCCGTTCCAGGGCGTTGTTGGTTCGCAACCGGCTCCAGTGTTCATACGGGAAATACATGTATGCCAGCGTTTCTTCCACGCTGTTCTCCACAAACTCGGCCACCTTGTCCAGTTTCAGCTTGCGTAGCTTCTCCGCGACCAATGCGGCCTTCTGTTTCGCAGCATCCCGATCCTCCTGGGCATGAATCGCTTTGAGCATGGCGGCGACATCCCGCACATGTTTCCACGGACACATCGTGAACGCATTGCGGTACCAGTGGACGATGCAACGCTGCCACTTCGCTTCCGGGAAGAAATCTCCGATGATTTCATACAGTCCGAGGCATTTGTCCGAAACAACCAGTTTAACGCCCTTCAGGCCGCGATCCTTCAGGTATCGCAGAAAGTTGGTCCAGGATTCCTTGTCTTCCCGGCTTCCCTCGGCAACGCCCAGCATCTCCCGATAGCCCTCGTTATTGACACCGACCGCTACCAATACGGCTACGTTCTGGACTTCGCCGCCCCAGCTGCGTTTGAGATAGATTCCATCGAGAAAGAGATACGGATATTTGCCTTGGATCGGTTGCATCCGCCATTCTTCGATTTTGCCGTTTCCACAAATCTTTCACTTTCGAGGATCGACACGTCTTTTCCCGTCTTAAACTGCTTCACCCAAATGCGACGCTGCCCCAGGTCGATATTCTGCCACTGCATCAGGACGCAGTCCTTGAGCCTCTGCCCGGTGTACATGCCGATATAGTAAATCACTTTGATTTCGGCCTTATTCAACATTTTGCGAGTCGGATCATCCAATTCTTTGCGAATCGCCTCTTCCTGTTCGCGGGTGAAGGCGATTCGTCGAACCCCGGTGCCCTGCTCTTCGCGCTCCTTTCGGCGCAGAGCCGGTGAAGAGAACGGATTCGGCTCGGTGCGATAGTCCTTCAGCGTCTCAAAGATTTTCCGAAGCCGGATGAGTTTTCGATTATGGGTGCTTACCGAAATTTTCGTGGTCTTCATGTGTTCGACAAATTTCACCGCCATATCGGCGGTAATGTCATTGAATTCGGTTACGCGGGGTTCAAGAAAGGCCAGGAATTCGTTCAGGGTCGCTTCATACGACAGCTCTTCGCGCACGGTGGTGGGTGTGGCCCGGTTCGGATGGACGGAGTAGGTCTTCCAGATGTTCTTGATCGGCAGCGCCTGTGCCTGTACAGCAAGTTTACGGGCGACCTTGACATGCGCCGAAATAACCTCCGCATCGGTGGCCTTGACGATCGGCAGGAGCTCTCTGGCCTTGCGAACGGCCTCTTCCTGATTCTGCGTTTTCAGACTGACGCATTTGCGTTCTTTGCGGACCTGGTAGCGGAAGTAATAGGTCCCGCCTTCGTTCTTTTGGTAAACGGTCCCGATGTCGAGTTTGATGGTTGTTTTCTTTCCCACTTGCGACCTCTTTTTGAAAGTCTCTTACGGCTTAATATAGCCGACGAATTGGGAAATGAAAGTTCAGATGGTAAAAAACGGCACCTTCCGGTGCCGTTGTGAGGTCAAAAATGGTGCGCTCACGGGGATTCGAACCCAGGACCCAGTGATTAAGAGTCACTTGCTCTACCGACTGAGCTATGAGCGCACAACATTTTTTAATATAACCCGGCATTTCTGGATTTGCAAGCAAAAAGCGGCGTTTCCGCATAAAAAAAATCGACAGATTGCGAAACTCAACTTGCTTTTCCGGACGAAGCGCGGAAAAGCGGTGGGAGAAACTGCTTGCCCGCTTTTGTGTCGGCTCAGGCCGCCGACAAAATTATGACAAAAATGTAGCTTCGCAATTGGCTCTACAGTTCGCTAAAGCCCAGCGGCGGCACTTCGGTGAAGGCCGGAACCTTCGCCGCCGGGTCGCGCAGCAGCGTGAACAGGATCGCCGCCGCGCGTTCCGCGATCGCCGCGAAATCCTGGCGGCAGACGATCACGTTGCGGTAGCTGCGCAGCTCGGCGTTCCCGCAACTGTCGAAGAAGGCCCCGTACAGCTCCGCCCCGCCCTCCGGAGCGAAGGTGCCGGTGTTCGCCAGCACGGCGGCGGGCTGCGTCGCCTCGATGCGGTTCGACGTCGGGTAGGGGAGGGCCGGGAGCCGCAGCTTTTCGAGGTAGCTGCGGGCTGCCTCGTCGCGGCTTTGCGATACCGGATTCCCCCTCGGGAATTCGAGGTAAAAGGCTCTCGCCCCCCATTCCACACAGCGGTCGATCATCCGGCGCACGGCGGATCGGCTGTCGCTGGTCACCACCGGGCAGGTGAGCCCTTTCCAGTACCGGTCGATCATCACCAGCGGAATCGGCAGCGAGTTGATCAACCCGGTCATTCCGGCGCAGGCGTCGGTGTTTCCGGGCGGAATCACCAGTGCGCCGTCGGCAACCTTTTGATAGAGCTTGTTGACGAACTGCCGGAAGCGTTCGGCCGAATCGGTGTGCAGCACGAGCTGAAGATCGTATTTCTCGTTGGCCACCAGTTCGTTCAGGTTCATCGCCGTCTCCAGCTCGATCGCGGCCTGCGGCGAACCGAAGGCGAACCAGATGTTTCCGGTTCTCCCGGCGGCGAGCTGGCGGGCCGGGAGGTTCGGCGTGTAGCCGTGCTGCCGGGCGAGGCCGCGGATGAGTTCGCGCGTCTCCTCTTTGACCCGCGGGTCGTTGCGCAGCGCCCGTGAGATCGTCGAGGCGTTGAGCCCGGCGAGCCGGGCGAGATCGTGTATGGTGACCGGCATTCAGCGGACCTTCAGGGTTTTGATTTCGTATGGCCGGAGCTTGAGGAAGACCTTGTCGCCTTCCGGGACGAAGGTTTCGCCTTCGGTCCACTCCAGGAGATTGGTTTCCGTCAGCGTCTTTCCGGCCGGGACGGTCAGCATCGCCGGAGAGGTGCGCCCGGCCAGCTCCACGAGGCGGACGATCAGGCAATCCTCTTTCTCCGCCTTCTTGACGATGGAGAGCGCGACGGTTTCGGCTTCGAGCGTCACCGGGGAGACCGCTGTCGCCGCGACGCCGGGAATCGCCAGCGCCGGGCGGTTCAGCTTCGCCGCCTCAATGCGGACGTTCGAGCCATTGAGGTTCCCGGTGTGCGGCAGGAAAGCGTAGGTGAACTCGTGATGCCCCCGGTCGGCGTCCCAGTCAGGGAACTTCGGCGCGCGCAACAAACAGAGGTCGAGCGTGGTTCCGAACACCTTGTAGCCGTATTTGCAGTCGTTGAGCAGCGCCGCGCCGTAGAACTCCTCGGAGAGGTCGGCGAACTTCTGGCCGCAGACCTCGAAGCGGGCGATGTCCCAGCTCGTGTTGCGGTGGGTCGAGCGCCGGACGGTGCCGTACTGGATGTCGAAACTCGCCTCCTCGGTGAACACCGCCACCGGGAACGCGACGCGGAGCATCTTGCGCTCCTCCTGCCAGTCGGCGGTTGTCGCGAAATCGAGCCGCTTGCTACCCTCGGCGAGCGTGACGCGCTGGGTGAGGCGGGAGTTGCCGACGCCGAGGCGGAATTCGATTCCGGAACGCACCGGGCCGCGCCAGCCGCGCGCCGGTTCGACGCTCTTCGCCGTGCCGCACTTCTGCTGCTCGTAAAAGATCTCGATGTCCCACGCCTCGTGGTTGTTGGCGCGTTCGACGTAGAGCGAGAAGTCGTTGCCGACGGTCCCGGGAGGGAGCACGTCGCGCCCGGCCTCCTTGTCGAAGGCTTTGACCAGGCGGCCGTCGGCGTCGAACTCGTAGCGGACGAGCGCGTTTTCGAGCACGAGCGCGTCGAGCACCTCGCACTCCGCCGCTTTCCCCGCGCCGCGTTTGACGGCACTGAGGCTGTCGGCGGGGACGATCACGGCGGCCACAACCCGGCCGTCTTCGACCTGGGCCGGGAGCGGCGTGCCGTCGGAGGCGAGCACGGCGGAACTGCCCCAGTCGGCGGGCAGCTCCACCGGGTCATTCTGCGGAATCGAAAGCGAGTTGACCAGCGTCGCCGCGCCGGGATCGGGTTGCCCGAGTTTGCGTACCGCCGCCGCCGCAAGCCCGGCCGATTCGGCCAGCGCCGCCGCGTGTTCGCGTTCGGTGGTCTCGTAGACTTTGCCGATCGAAGAACCCGGGATGATGTCGTGGAACTGGTTGATGAGCACCATCTTCCAGATGCGGTCAAGCTCGGCTCCAGGATAGCCGGCAAGCGGACAGAGCGAGTTGACGAATTCGACCGTGGCGAGAAGCTGTTCGAGCTTGCGGTTGTTGCGCTTGGTCCGCGCCTGAACGGTCAGCGTGCCGCGGTGGAGTTCGAGGTAAAGTTCGCCGCTCCAGGTCGGCAGCCTGTCGCGGTGCGCCGCGATGCGGTCGAAGAATTCGTCGGCGCGGCCGAACTTGACTTTCGGGCAGCCTTCGAGGTCGGCGAGGCGCTTCGCGCGTTCGAGGTACTCCTCCTTGGGGCCGCCGCCGCCGTCGCCGATGCCGAAGAGGCTCATAAACTCGTCGAGGATGGTGTTCTCGTTGAACTTGGTTTCGGCGGGGACCAGTTCGCGCGGCACGACCGAGGCGTTGTAGGTGTCTTCCGGCGGAAAGTGGGTGAGCACTTCGCTGCCGTCGATGCCGCGCCAGTTAAAGGTGTGATAGGGGAACTTGTTCGACCAGCTCCACGAGATTTTCTGGGTGAGGAAGTAGTCGCAGCCCGCTCCCTTGATGATCTGCGGCATGGCGGCGGAGTAGCCGAACACGTCGGGGATCCACAGGTTTTTCACGTCTTCGCCGAATTCGTCCCGGTAAAAGTTCTTGCCGTGCAGGAACTGGCGGACCATCGATTCGCCGGAAATCAAATTGCAGTCGGCTTCGACCCACATGCCGCCCTGGAGTTCCCAGCGCCTGCTTTTGACCGCCGCCTTGATTTTTTCATAGAGTTCGGGGTAGTACTCCTTGACGAAGGCGTAGTGCTGCGGGGCCGAAGCGCCGAAGACGTAGTCGGGGTACTGTTCGAGCAGTTGGAGCTGGCTGGCGAAGGTGCGCGCGCATTTGCGGATCGACTCCCGCACCGGCCAGAGCCAGCCGGTGTCGATGTGGGCGTGGCCGACCGCGCTGGCGGTCATCGCCGAGGAGACGGCCGGGCGCGACAGGACCTTGCGGAGCGCTTCGCGTGCGATTCCGGCGTTGGCCGGGGTTTCGGCGAAACGGTTGGCGGCGTCGTTCATCGCCATGACGATCTCGTCGGTGCGGCGGCCGCGCGGCGGCAGCACGGTCACCAGGTCGAGCAGGATTTCGAAGTCGAGCCGCAGATGCCAGAGCTCGCGGTTGAAAAGGCCGATGCGCATGGTCTGGGCGACGCCTTCGTAATCGCCGCGGGGGTGGATGGTGTTGAGCGGCGGTTCGCCGTTCATCTTCATGCCGAAGAGCGAGTTGGCGGCCGCCTCGATCCAGAATTCGAGCTTCTGCCCGGCGGAGACTTCATGCGGGAGCTGGTAAATCTCTTTGCGATAATTTTCACCGTAAATCGAGCCGCCGGAGAAGCCGAAACTGGGAACGCCGTCCCGGAACAGCAGCGATTCGCCGTTCAAATTGATCTGAAGCGCGACCGGCCTGCCCGCCCACGCCTCCGGGATTTCGGCCAAGAGGCGGAACCAGCCGCTGTCCCACGGGCCGCCCCACCGTTCGCCTTCGCGGACGGGGCGGTATTCTCCGTTCAGCCGCTCCGCATACGGGACCGGTTCGGAAGAGTGACGGAATTCGGCCCGCAGCGGCGCGGTCTCGAAAAACAGTTCATCGGCCAGCCGCTTGTAAACATGGCGGGCGCGGTCCAGGTACAGGTCGAATTCTCGCTGCAACATGCCTCGGTGTCCTCAGTGGTGGTGAAAGAACAAAATACAACCGGTTGTTTTGCCGTATAAAATACCGCTTCCCCGATGAAATGCAAGCGGGGAAAGAAAGAGAACCGGATTTTCGCGGGAAAAACCGATTTTTTGCGAAAGGCGGTCTTGCATAAACAGGGACAACCTGTTATATTAAAGTTTCTTGTATCGCAGACACATCAGAACTTATGGTCAATCCTCGGGCCTGTGAGTTTCGGAAGTGCTTCCGCGGCGGTAAAAAACGTGGCTGTTTCCGCTGCCGGGAGGGGTTTCCCGTGTCTGAAAGATACCAGCGATCGAACTTGGATAAAGCAAAAAGAGGTAACAAGGTTTTATGGTCAAAGTCAGATTGAAGCGCACCGGGACCCGCAACGCGTCCTGCTTCCGGGTAGTCGTGATGGATCAGCGTTCGAGCCGGGACGGCAAAGCGATTGAGGAGCTTGGCTACTACAATCCGCGCCGGAAAGAGGAACAGATCAACCTCGAGCGCGCGGACTACTGGAAGGGCGTCGGGGCCAGCTTCAGCGAAACCGTCGAAGCGATTGTCGCCCGCGCCAAAGACGGGCGCAGCCTGAAGGATATCGTCAAGAAGCCGTCTCTCTCGAAGAAGGTGAAGGCCAGACTCGAAGCCGAAGCGAAAGCCAAGGCGGATGCGGAAGCCGCGGCGAAGGCCGCCGCCGAAGCTCCGGCCGCGGAAGCTCCCGCCGAGGCCTGATCAGGAGACAGCGACGGGGACGGACATTCGAACGAAACGACCGGTCCGGCTCCGCACAACTGAGAAGGAAACGTAAAAATGCTTAAGGCATTGTTCAACTTTTTAACCGGCGGCGGTTCCGGCGCGAAGAGCGCGGGTTCGGCGGCTGTGAAGGCCGGAAGCGGTTCCGGCGGAAGTATGCATGATCTGGAGGGGTTCGTCACTTACGTGGTTCGCGCGTTGGTCGACAATCCGGACGAAGTGAGCATCCGTACCGAAGAAACGGAAGAAGGCTGCTCGATTCAGATCAGTTGCAAGAAAGAAGATATCGGCAAGATCGTGGGCAAGCGCGGCAAGACCATCATGGCGATTCGTTCGCTGGTCTCCGGCGCGGCCGGGCGCCAGCGCAAGCGGGTCTCGGTCGAAGTCCTCGATTGAAAACGGTTCTGTGAGGATCATGCGGATCGATATCGTGACGCTGTTCCCGGAGATGTTTCCGGGACCGCTCGGCGAGAGCATCGTCGGGCGTGCCGTGGCCAGGAACCTGGTGCGGATCGAAGCGGTCGATTTGCGGAACTATGCGGATGACGCGCGCGGTACGGTGGATGACAAACCGTACGGCGGCGGTCCGGGGATGCTGATGAAGGTCGAGCCGCTGGTCAAGGCGGTGGAGGACCTGAGAACCCCCGGCAGCATGGTGATCCTGACTTCCCCGAGGGGCGGGCGGTTCACGCAGTCGGCCGCCCGCGAGCTGGCGGAGCATGAGCATCTGATCATGATCGCCGGGCACTACGAGGGGGTCGATGAAAGAGCGATTGAGCTCGCGGTCGACCGGGAGTTTTCGCTGGGCGATTTCGTCCTGACCAGCGGAAACCTGGCGGCGATGGTGATGGCCGACGCGATTGTGCGGTTGCTGCCGGGCGTGCTCGGCAGCGATGAATCGAGCGTCGACGAGTCGCACTCGTCGGGGCTGCTCGAGTACCCGCAGTATACGCGGCCTCCGGAATTCCGGGGGCTGGCGGTTCCGGAGGTTTTGCTTTCCGGGGACCACGGGCGGGTGGACGCATGGCGGCGGGCCCAATCGGAGCGGCTGACCCGGGAGCGGCGGCCGGATTTATGGGAACAGTATTTGAAAACTATGGAGGCAGGTTCAAAATGAACATACTCGACAAGATTCGTAACGAACAGGTGAAGCCGGAGCGTCATGAATTCAGCGTCGGCGACACGATCAAGATTTCGGTCAAGATCGTTGAAGGCGGCAACGAACGTATCCAGCAGTTTCAGGGCACCGTGATCGCCCGTCACGGACAAGGCGTGGAAGAGACTTTCACGGTCCGCCGCGTCCAGGCCGGTGAAGGCGTCGAGCGCGTCTTCCCGATCAACAGCCCGCGCATCGCCGGAGTGGAAGTGATCCGTCGCGGCGACGTCTGCCGCGCGAAGCTCTACTACCTCCGCGACAAGATCGGCAAGGCCGCTCGCGTCAAGGAACTCCGCGTCAAATAACATCTCCTCAAAAGAGATGCCGGAAACGGGGGAAGGGGAAATTTTCCCCTTCCCCCGTTTCTTTAAAAATCAGCCGGACAAAACAAAAAATCGGAACATGCAGCTCTACAACCTTCAAACGACCAATCACCGAAGCAGCCCGGAGCAGCCCGCATACTCCGCTTTTTTTGAAAGGATGGGGTGGGGGCAAGTCTCCTCTTCTCCACAACCTTTGGAACAAAAATGAAACATTTTTTGACGGAGGGGGATGAGTTGTTCCGCTTTGAGCGGGAGTGCTGGGCGGACGGGTTTGAATTCGTCGCCGGGGTGGACGAGGTGGGCCGGGGGCCGCTGGCGGGGCCGGTGGTGGCTGCCGCGGTGGTGTTTCCGCGCGGGGTGCAATTTCCGTGCGTCAACGACTCGAAGCAGCTCACCGGGGCGGAGCGTGAGGAGTTGCGCGCGGCGATTCTGGCGATTCCCGGCGTGCAGGTCGGCATCGGCGAGGTGGATGTCGGGACGATAGACCGGGTGAACATTCTCAATGCGACGCACCTGGCGATGCGGCGGGCGGTGGAGCAGTTGGTGCGGGCGGATTTCGTCCTGGTGGACGGGCGTCCGGTGAAGGGGCTGCCGCTGCCGTCGCGGGCGATTGTGAAGGGCGACGCGAAATCGGCGAGCATTGCGGCGGCGAGCATCGTGGCCAAGGTGCACCGCGACCGGCTGATGGTGGAGTTGGACGGGGTGTATCCGAATTACGGGTTCGCCGACCACAAGGGGTACGGGACGGCCCGGCACCTGGAGGCGCTGCGCGAGCTGGGGGTGACGCCGGCGCACCGCCGCAGTTTCCGCCCGGTGCGTGAGATCATCGACCCGCCGCCGGAGCAGCCGTCGCTGTTCTGACGGACGCTTCTTCCCTCTGTTATTTCCCTTCCCCGGTTCCGGCGGCGGCGGTTTTGCGCCATGCCGTCGGGGTGGTCCCGGTGCGTTTGCGGAAGAAGCGGCAGAAGGCGTAGATGGTGTCGTAGCCGCATTGGCCGGCGATTGCGCCGATGGGGTCGCCGGTTTCTTCGAGCAGGCGCTTGGCCGCGGCGATCCGCCGTTCCGCCAGATAGTCGCCGAGGGAGATTCCCAGGTTCTCGCGAAATTTCCTCCGCAGGTGTCCGGGGGAGAGTTCCGCTTTTTCCGCGAGCTGCTTGATCGAGAGCGGGCGGTGGAGTTCGGAGTTGATTTCGCCGAGAACCCGTTTGACGGCGTCGGAAAGCGGCGGTTCGTTGCGCGCAATCTGGCGGCGCGACAGTTCGCGGAGCAGCAGCACGAGTTCGAACATGGCGCGGAGCGTGTCGCCTTCGAGGTAGGCGGCGGTCAGCCGTTCGGCGATGTCTTCGGCGGCGGCGGTCATCTCCATCAGCGGTTCGCCGGGGAGGTAGCGTTGGTCTTCTTCGGCTTCGAAGGAGATGATCAGGCGGTCGTAGCGGTCGCGCCCGGCGGGGACGCTGCGCTGGAGATAGGGCTTGACCAGCAGCGCCAGCCCCGGATGCAGCTCGATGCTTCTGCCGTTCAGCAGGTAGGTCATCGGCAGGGCCGGGAGGATCAGCATGTGGCGGGTGCTGATGATGGTGCGTTCGTGCGGGTAGTCGTGCCAGTAGAGGAGGAGGCTCGACGGCAGGCGGAATCCAACTTCGGGTTCGCGGCCCCGGAAATAGCTCTCCGGCTCCGGCAGTTTCCGGGCGAGGTCGATCAGGCTCTGTTTCATGGTGTGATCACATTGGTTAAAAAGATAATCGTTCCGGCCATTGCCGTTTTGAGCGTGTTCTGGTATACTATAACCACTGAACCGCCATCCGTCAATCACAGGAAAGGATAAAAAATGTCTGAAACCACGGCGAAACGGGCTCCGGCTTATCTCAAGGATGCTGTCGTCTACCAGATCAATTTGCGTTCGTTCACGCTGGACGGCACGCTGAAGGCGGCGGAGCGGTTGCTTCCGCACATCGCCTCGCTCGGCGCGGACGTCGTCTACCTCTGCCCGGTGACGCTGGCCGATGACGACCCGCGCCGGGAGTTCTGGAGCGACCGGCAGAAGAAGTCGGAGCTTGGGAATCCGAAGAACATCTACCGGGTCAAGGACTACTATGCCGTCGATCCCGAGTACGGCACCGACGACGATCTCAAGTCGTTCGTCGCGGCGGCGCACAAACTCGGGCTGCGGGTGATCCTCGATCTGGTCTACTACCATTGCGGCCCGGCGGCGGTGTTTCTCGAAGAGCATCCCGATTTCGTGGTCCGCGCGGCGGACGGCTCGGTGAAAAACGGGCAATGGCACTTCCCCGAACTCAATTTCGAATCCCCGGCGCTGCGGGAATATCTCTGGGAAAATATGGAATACTTCGTCCGTGAATTCGACGTGGACGGCTACCGCTGCGACGTCGCCGGGGCCGTTCCGCTCGATTTCTGGGAGGAGGGGCGTCGTCGGATCGACGCGCTGAAGCCGGATCTGATCATGCTGGCCGAAAACGATGGCATCGTGCCGGAACAGCGGGCGGCGTTCGATTTCAGCTACGGCGGATTCCCTTGGGTCGCACCGGGAGTCCTGAAAGGCGAAAAGCCTGTTTCCGCACTGCGGCATGAAGCGGAGTACCGGGTGGCGAACACACTTTCCGGGTCCCGTTTCCTGCTCGGGTTCGACAATCACGACACCGCCAACGACCAGTACGACGAGCGGCTGGAGAAACTCATGCCGGCGGAGAAGATCGAGGCGGCGTTCGCGTTCCTCTTCGCACTCGGCGGCGTACCGTTTCTCTACAGCGGGCAGGAGGTCGCCGATTCGCGCCGCCACAGCATTTTCGGCAACCGCTTTTTCGGGAAGAACCTGGTGGTGGATTGGGCGGAGGCGATCACGCCCGCCGGGGCGCGCCGCATGGCGTTCCTCAAAAAGCTGATCGCCTTCCGCCGCGCCCATCCCGCGCTGACCGAAGGGAAGACCGTCTGGCTCGACAACGCCGCGCCCGACGCTCTGCTCACCTTTCGGCGCGAGGCGAAAAAAGAAACGCTCTTCGTCGCGGTCAACCTCGGCGACACGGAACAGACGGTTCCGGGAGCGGGCCGAACGGTGCTTCTGGCAAGTGAAAAAGCCGGGCTGAACGGCCGCGGGGAAGCGGTTCTGCCGCCCTTCGGTTTTCTGATTTCGAAGGCTTGATTTTCGACTTCCGCGGCGTATATTGAGTTTCATCATGGACGCGCTTCAGAAACTCATACACCTCGCGGACGACTCCCGTTACGACCTCGCCTGCGCCTGTTCCACCTCCGACAAGGAGCGGCGGCGGCGCGGCCTGGACGGGAGCTGGCTCTACCCGGTTCCGCTCGCGGCGGGCGGTTACGGCATCATGATGAAGACGCTGATTTCGAATGCGTGTTCGAGCGACTGCCGTTACTGCCCGCTGCGCCACGACGGCAACGTCGAACGCTGCACGCTGCTGCCGGACGAAGTGGCGAAGCTGTTCATGGACCACCTCCGCCGCCGCTGGCTGCTCGGGATCTTTCTCTCTTCCGGCATCCTCGGCAACCCCGACCGCACCATGGAACAGCTGATCGCGGCCGCCGAGATCCTGCGGTACAAATACCGTTACCGCGGGTATATCCACCTCAAGATCATTCCGGGCGCCTCCGAGGCGGCGATCACCCGGGCGCTGCAGCTGGCCTCGGCGGTTTCGCTCAACATCGAGACGCCGGGAGAGCGCTACTTCCGCCAGCTTTCGTCGTACAAGAATTTTGAGAACGACATCGTGAAACCGCTGCGTTTTATCTCCGAACAGACGCAGAAGGGGAGCCCCTATGCGCGGATCAAGTGCACCACGCAGTTTATCGTCGGGGCGGCCGACGAGAGCGACCGCGAAATCGTCCGCTACACCGATGCGGTCTACCGGCGGCTCCGCTTCGAGCGGGTCTATTTCTCGGCCTTCCAGCCGGGAGCGGGGATTCCGCTTGCGCCGCGCCCGGAGACGCTCAAGCTGGTGTTGTCGAACCACGAGCGGCTGACCCGCGAACACCGGCTCTACCAAGCCGATTTCCTGCTGCGGCGCTACCACTTCGACGCGGACGAAATGGAGTTCGGGGCGGACGGCAATCTCGATCTCGATCTCGACCCGAAGCGGCGCTGGGCGGACCGCCACCCGGAGTTTTTCCCGGTCAAAGTCAACCAGGCGGACCGCGAGGCGCTGCTGCGGATTCCCTGCGTCGGGCCGACCTACGCCGACCGCATCATCGAGGAACGGCGCAAGGCGAAGCTCGTCAACCTGGTGCGCATCGGGCTCTCCGGCAAGAACGCCCGGATCGCCCTGGAGTACATCGACTTCTGCTGAAGCTAGATCAGCCCTTCCGCCTCGTCGAGGCCGAAGCGGATGTTCATGCACTGGATCGCCTGCCCCGACGCACCTTTGGTCAGGTTGTCGATGCAGCTCGTGACGATGACCTTGCCGGTGTGCGGGTCGAGGTTGTAGCCGATCTCGCAGGTGTTAGTCATAAAGACGTACTTGGTGTCGCTGGTCCGCTTGGCCGGGAGGATGCGGACGAACTGCTCTTTCCCGTAGGCGGCTTCGTAGACTTCGCCGATCTTCTCAAGCGTCGTCCCCGGCATGGCGTCCATCACGATGGTGGAGTTGATGCCGCGGTTCATCGGCGCAAGGTGGGGGAGGAAGT
>Ga0209373_10001685_pt1 | contig 24789 bp, 17 predicted proteins | sample Higcelweek5metaG_FD_187173 | JGI IMG/M metagenome (GOLD analysis project Ga0209373, IMG submission 187173) | Freshwater pond sediment microbial communities from the University of Edinburgh, under environmental carbon perturbations - High... | ecosystem: Environmental > Aquatic > Freshwater >... | reverse complement strand
TCCTTTAATGTATTCAAACATTTCTTTGCTTTGTTCTGATGTTCCGTAATCGTAAGCCCAACCTGCTCCAGCGGTAAATGTATGATAACGTAACATATCTAAAACACCAACGGCTGGTAACGCCACTTTTACTAAATCTGGGCGTTGTGTCATCACCGCACCTACTAAAAGTCCTCCGTTTGAACCACCTTTTATCGCTAAATAATCTGAAGAAGTGTAGTTTTCTTTGATTAAATATTCAGCAGCTGCAATGAAATCATCAAAAACGTTTTGCTTTTTCAATTGCGTTCCTGCATCGTGCCATTTTTTACCATATTCTCCACCACCGCGTAAATTCGCAACAGCATAAACTCCTCCATTTTCTAACCAAACCGCATTTGCAATACTAAAAGATGGAGTTAAACTCACATTAAATCCACCGTAACCATATAAAACAGTTGGATTTTGTCCGTTTAATTTAGTTCCTTTTTTATACGTAATAATCATTGGAACTTTTGTACCATCTTTTGAAGTATAAAACACTTGTTTTGACTCATAATCTGCCGAATTAAAATCAACTTTTGGTCTTTGATATATAGCCGATTTTCCTGTTTTTGGGTCAAAAGTGTAGATGGTTCCTGGTGTTACATAATTCGTAAACGAAAAATACAAAGTTGTTTCTTTTTCTTTTCCGCCAAAACCACCAGCAGTTCCAACACCAGGTAATTGAATATCACGAACTAATTTTCCGTTGTAATCATATTGTTTAATGAATGAAACGGCATCTTTCATATAACTTGCGAAAATATAACCGCTTCCTGTGTTTGGCGACAATACATTTTCGGTTTCTGCAATGCAATCTTTCCAGTTTTCTTTGGTTGGATTTGATAAATCAAAAGTCACCACGCGTTTGTTTGGTGCTTTGTAATTCGTTACCAAATAAATTTTAGAGCCTTTGTTGTCTAAAACATCATTATCGTTTTCGTAATTATCAATTAATGTTACGATTTTAGCATCTGGTTTAGATAAATCTAAATAGTATAACTCATTTCCAGAAGTTGAATTCGCTGCCGAAATAAACAAATATTTTTCATCTTCCGAAACGCCACCTCCAACATATCTTCTTTTTACATCGCCACCAAAAACCAATTTATCTGTTTTTTGAGCCGTGTTTAATTTGTGATAATATAATTTGTGTTGGTCTGTTTTTGCTGATAATTCGCTTCCAACTGGTTTGTCGTAACTTGAATAATAAAAACCTTCGTTTTTGTACCAAGAAACACCGCTGAATTTTACATCCACAATTGTATCGCCGATGATTTTCTTGGTTTTAGCTTCCATTACAATCACTTTTCTCCAATCACTTCCGCCTTCTGAAATAGAATAAGCAACTAAACTTCCGTCTTTGCTGAAATTTAATCCGCCTAACGAAGTAGTCCCATCTTTTGAAAATGTATTTGGATCTAAAAAGATTTCTTCTTTACCTGCTTTATCTTTTCGGTACAAAACCGATTGATTTTGAAGTCCGTTATTTTTGTAGTAATACGTAAAATCGCCTTCTTTGAATGGAGCGGAAATTTTCTCGTAATTCCACAATTGTTCCATTCTGGATTTCAGTTGATTTCTGTATGGAATTTGCTCTAAATAACCATAAGTAACCACATTTTGAGCTTTTACCCAAGCTTCCGTTTCAGCGCTTCGGTCGTCTTCTAACCAACGATAAGGATCGTTGATTTTTTGACCAAAATACGTGTCAACATGGTCGATTTTTTTTGTTTCAGGATAATTGATTTTTGTTTGTGCGTTCATAAAAAGTGTACAAACAATAGCCGATATTGTTATTGTTTTTTTCATATAGTATTTGTTGATTAAAACAAAGATATTCAAATGAATTGGAATGATTTGTTAATTATAAATCAAAATTTAAACTCATGATTATATTTCGCCCCATATTGTTGATTCCGTCAGCTTTTAAACGCGATAAATGATTAACATAGTTTTTGTCCAAAAGATTGTTTGCGTTTACATTCCAGCGGAATTGCGTTTTAGCCATTTTGATAGTACTTCCAATAGCAAAATTCACTAATAAATAATCATTGGTTTTGGTTTCAAATTCACCTAAATTATTTTGCGCAAAAGTATAATTTAAAAACAACGAAGTAAATCCTTTTTTCAACCAATTGCGGTATTCAAATTCTGCTCTAATGTTGTTTTTCCATTGATTGGCTGGAATTAATGGTAAATAATTGTCACCCTGTTTACCTGTTACGCTTTCAAAACTACTGGTAAAATGCAACCAATCATAAGGATGAGGATGAAAGTGAATTCCAGCTTCTCCACCAAATAAATACGCATTGTTTTGTACATAGTTGTAAACATCATTTCCGTCAATTTCAGCACCAGTTGGTGTAATGTAAATGTAATTGTTTATGAGATTGTAAAATCCGTTTACGAACCATTCAAAGTGTTCAGATTTGTATTCCAAATTTAAATCGACTTGAAAATTTTGTTCGTTTTCTAAATCAGAATTTCCAATTTCATAACGATTACTTCCTTCGTGAACACCGTTTGAAGTTAGTTCCGATAAATTTGGTGCTCTAAATCCAGAAGCAATATTAATTCGGGTTGAAATATAGCTTGATAAATCGGTTTTGTAACCTAACGAAGCATTGAAACTATTGAATTGTTTGTCTATGGCTTCAAAATAACCTTCTTCGCCTTCTATTCCGTGAGTTGAGGTGTTGATTTCTCTGTTATCGTAACGAATTCCCGCTTGTAAAATATTAGAATTCCAACTGTAGTTTGTGGTTGCAAAAGCGCCAAAATCTTTCACATTCGCATCTGGAATAAGTAATTCCTCTCCAAAATTAGTATTGGTTTGGTCCATTCCTTGAATTCCAATGATGCTTTCCCAACGATTCATTTTTGGAAAAAAATACTTCACATTGTAACTCGCAGTTTTCAATTTCATAAATAACGCAATTTCATCAGGCGCTTCTAATTCTTTTCTGTTATTTAATGAATAACCAAAATCACCTTCAATTTTAGAGTTTTTGAAATACACTTTTTGGTTCAAACTCAACACATGATTATCGACTTCTTGTTTTGGATAAAGCGGATTTCTGAATCCAGAATTTTCTAAATCTTCTTCGGGTAAACCCAAATTTAAGTTGTTGTAATTATATCTAAAATCGGTTGAAAATTTTGAGGTGGAATAGCCAATTCCCGATTTAAAATCTTTTTCGATGAAACGTGTATTAATAATTTTATCTCCATTCGGAACTTCATAATCGGCATGCGATGTATAATTTCCTCTAACCAAAAATTTAAAATTAGATGGCGACGCTTTAAATCCGAAAGTAGATGATGTTCCTTGTGTATTGGTAAAATATTGTTGTTCGAAATCAGCTGATTTTTCTTGAAAAGGTGCGTGTTTTTCTGGATTAAAATAGATAACACCTCCTAAAGCATCGGAACCATACAATAATGAAGCTGGCCCTTTAATAACTTCGACACTTTCAATTCCAGAAGCGTTTAAACCTAAGCCGTGTTCTTCACCAAATTGCTGGTTTTCCATGCGAACACCTTGCGAATATACTAAAACTCGATTGCCACTTAAGCCACGAATAACAGGTTTTCCAATAGAGTTTCCTGTTGAAATTTGAGAAACTCCAGGAATCGTTGCAATTCCATCAATAAGCGAAGTAGCTCCGTTTTCTTTTAAAGTGTTTACCGAAGCATGTTCAACTTTCATCACATTTTGTGATTGCATTTTGTTGTATAAAGTAGAAACAATAACTTCATCTAAATGTAGTTCTTTTTCCGTAAGAATTACGTTTAACTTGATTTCGGTTCCATAGTTGGTTACGATTTCTGTTTTGGTTTCGTAACCTGATAAATGAAAAATGATTTTGTTAGTCCCTTTCGGAAACGATAAAAATTGATAGAAACCATTTTCATCGGTTGTGGTCTCAGAATTATTTTCTTCGACATGAACAACAACGCCAGATAATTTTTGGTTGTTAGCATCGGTAACGTAACCGCTAATTTTAAATTGAGAAAAGCCCGCTATAGAAGATAATAGCAGTAGTATATTGAAAAGATATTTCATTTTTTAACTTGTTTTTATTTGATAAATAATACAGCAAAGTGTTGTACATCTTTTGATATACAACAACAGAAGCCTTGTTTAGAAAACAAAGCGAAATTATTTAAGCCATAAAAACGGGTGGGCCTCTAAGATAGAACGAATTTCCTTCAAACGTAATGCAAGATTCATTACTGTTGAATTGGTATGGAATTTCGTAAAATGAAGGAATAAAGTCAAAGTGTAAAACTTCTGGTGAAAGAAAAGCCACAAATTTGAAATCACAAATTGGACAATCTTCACTTTCGGTAACTGTTTTTTCAGAAGTTTTTAAAGTCAAATGTTGCGAATCATCACAACATTCTGTTTTAAGATGGTGTTCGTGCGAAAAAGTATGCACCGATTGATAGCAAACAGCAAATAATACTGCAAGCATCAAAAACAAATTCATATGTAATAATTTCTTTTTCACCATCACAAAGATAGTTTTTTTGAAAGAAACGAAAAAAAGAAACCACGAATTAACGATTTTTTAAGTTTTGATAACTTATTCGCTAGTTCGTGGTTATTTGTTTTGCCAAGGATTAAAGGATTCAAAAGGATTAAATCCGTGCTAATCTGTGAAATCTGTGGCTAAAATTATACAAGGTTATTCGCAACCAAATATTCCGCAATTTGAATCGTGTTAGTTGCTGCTCCTTTTCTTAAGTTATCAGCAACAATCCACATATTAATGGTGTTCGGTTGGCTTTCATCTCTTCGGATTCTACCTACGAAAACATCGTCTTTTCCTTGTGCGTAAATTGGCATTGGATAGGTAAACGTGTCTAAATTATCTTGAACCGTTACGCCAGGCGTATTGTGTAAAATTTGACGTACTTCATTGACATCAAAATCATTCTCAAACTGAATGTTTACCGCTTCACTGTGTCCACCAACGACTGGAATACGAATCGCAGTTGCTGTAACCGCAATAGTGTTGTCGTTTAAGATTTTTTGCGTTTCGCGTACCAATTTCATTTCTTCTTTGGTGTACCCGTTGTCTTCAAAACTATCACATTGAGGAATTGCATTTCTGTGAATTGGATATTTGTATGCCATTTCATCTTGAATTCCTGCATATTCGTTTTCTAACTGACGAACCGCTTTTACTCCAGTTCCAGTAATGGATTGGTAAGTAGAAACTACAATACGTTTGATGTCATATTTTGCATGCAAAGGCGCTAAAGCCATTACCATTTGAATCGTAGAACAGTTTGGATTCGCAATAATTTTATCTTCTTTAGTTAAAACGTTTGCATTGATTTCTGGAACGACTAATTTCTTAGTAGCATCCATTCGCCAAGCGGAAGAATTATCGATTACGGTTGTTCCTGCAGCAGCAAATTTTGGAGCCCATTCTAAAGAAGTTTCTCCACCTGCCGAAAACAAAGCAATCTCAGGTTTCATATCTACAGCGGTTTGTAATCCTACTACTTTATAGGTTTTACCTTTCCATTCGATTTCTTTTCCTACTGATTTTTCAGATGCAACTGGAATTAACTCGGTTACAGGAAAATTACGTTCTGCTAATACTTGAAGCATTATTTCGCCTACCATTCCGGTAGCGCCAACTACGGCTACTCTCATTGTGTGTGTTATTTAATGATGCAAAAATATAGAATATTCAAACGACTTAGCAAATATTGATGAAATTATAACAAAAGTTTTGATTTGTAACGGGATTTTATCAAATTCAAGTTATTTGGAGTTTTTGTGTCATTTGCAGAGATAGCACAACGATTAGGATTCTTAGGAATAAAAAAAGCAACCTGTTAAGATTGCTTTTCGTTTATTATTTAAATTCTAAAGAGCTGAAATAATTACTCTTTGGATAAAATCATTCGTGTTTATAAAAGCGATTTTTTGTCTAAAAGTTTCAGTTGAGATGGCTTCTCTTAATTTGCCAAAACATTCGTTGGCAAAAGAGTTTGTTATTACATCTACATCTTGAAAATCTAAAAAAACTTTGTCGTTTTTTTCAACCTCTTCTTGTATAGATACACGAATTCTAGCTCCCAAATCGCGAGTGCCTAAGCTAGTGCCTATTTTTTTAAATTGAATTGTTTGTGACATTTTTTTGTTCTTTTATGGTGCAAAGATATATAAATTTATATAAAATATACTTAATAATATGTTATTAAACTAATTAAGATTCATTATCTCCAAATAGCATATCAAATAAATGTTCTTTTTGGTCATAATGTCGATCAGTAAATAATTTATAATCAACAACTACATTAGTGTTTATTCTAAGATATACACAAGTACCTTGCCAATGTTCAATATCTATTACTTTTGATTCATATTCATTAACATCAAGTTTTTTATTTCCAGATATAATACTTAGCCATCCTTTGTTTTCAGAGGCAAATAAGGAAGTCGCATACAAACCATGCCCTTGACCTCTTCCGTTAGTGACTCCACTTACAATACAATTTTGTAATGCTTCTTCTTCTGTGAAATTGTATTTTTCATTAAGTGCTTTACAAATTCCTATGCCGTGATCAGCAACCATTAATCTGATTTGATTAAGATTTCCAAAATATTGAGCAACAACCCAACCTTGCTTTTCTTTTGAATGGTTTAGAATATTATCAAGCACTTCATTTAAACAATAATCAAGACAAGTAAAAACATCATCATCAATTACACTTTTTTCTCGAAGTACTTTCATTATTCTGTTTTGAACTTCTATTTGGTTTTCAGAATTATAAGTTTGAATCTCTACAAAACTATAATCTTTTTCATTTGCTTCAATTTTTGGTAAATCAATTTTTAGATTTCTGAAAAAATCCATTTTCAGTAAATATTGATAAATTGATTTTGATTTGTCTAATTTGATTTTGCCATGTACTTCATGTCCTTTGCTCTCAATATACTTAATGGAACAAAGTAAAAGTAGAGCATAATCAGGATATAAAAAATCACAATTACTAAAATCTATGATTAAATTAGTATTTGGTTTTTCAAGATAAAAATTAACAAAATTATTACAAGCTTCCAATGTGTTTTCATGGGAGATTGCTAAATATTCCATTTTTAAATTATACTCATTCATTTTTCAAATTTATAGAATATTTTATTATGAATATGAATTTTTGTGAATTGTTTCCACCAAAAAAAATACCACGCCAAAGGCGTGGTTTAGTTAGAATATATAATGTAGCGGTATCGACTATTTTTTCAATAAATCTCTAATTTCAGCTAACAATTGCTCTTGTGTTGGTCCTGCTGGAGCCGCTGGAGCTGCTTCTTCTTTTTTCTTCATGCTGTTGATTCCTTTTACCATTAAAAAGATAACAAAAGCAATTACTAAGAAACTGATAACAGCTGCTAAAAATTTACCATACAAAATACCACCATCGGTTTTTAAGTCAGCTAAATTTTCAACTTGAGCTGCTTTTAAAGCTGGGTTTAATAAAGCTGGAGTTATTACATCTGAAACCAAAGAGTTTACAATTGCTCCAAATGAAGCTCCAATAATTACTCCAACAGCCAAGTCCATTGCGTTACCTTTTGCAATAAAATCTTTAAATTCTGAAATCATTCCCATAGTTTTAATTTTAAGAGTTAGTTTTTGTTTTTATACTAACGAAAATACAAAAATTTTAACACAATGTTAATTTTTGTAAAAAATTCTTTTAACACGTTGCGAAATCCCAGTCAGAATTTCATACGGAATCGTTCCAATAACACTCGCCATCTCCGTTACTTTCGGATTTTTCCCAAAAATAATTACTTCATCTCCGGTTTTACAGGAAATATTCGTAACATCCACCATCATCATGTCCATACAAATCGAACCTAAGATGGTTGCTTTTTGGTTGTTGATAGTAACAAAACCTTTTTCGTTGCCCCAAGCTCTTCTTATTCCATCAGCATAACCAATAGGAATCGTAGCGACTTTCATTTTTTGCGTAACTCGAAATCTTCGGCTGTAACCAATGCTTTCTTCGGCTGAAACTTCTCTGATTTGGGAAATTATCGTTTTTAAAGTACTCACATTTTCTAACACTTTCAATTCTTGTTCCGAATTCCCAATACCATACAAACCAATGCCTAATCGCACCATTTCCATCTGTTTTTCGGCATAATTGAAAATTCCAGACGTGTTTAAAATATGACGAATCGGTTTCGAAGGCAATACTTTCTCTAATTCGGAATACATCGCATCAAAACGTTGAAATTGTAATTTGGTAAAATCGTCGAATTGCAAATCATCACTCGCCGATAAATGCGAAAAAACGCTTTTCACTTTAATGAAATTATTGTTTTTTAGTAAGGAACACAATTCGGAAATCAAATGCGGTTCAAATCCTAAACGATGCATTCCCGTGTCTAATTTAATATGAATCGGATAATGTGAAATATTTTGGTGTTGGGCAATCTTTAAAAACGCTTGTAAACCTGTAATCGAATAAATTTCGGGTTCTAAATTATAAGCAATCATAGCTCTAAAACTGCTATTTTCGGGATTTAAAACCATAATTGGAGTCGTAATTCCCGCTTTTCGCAATTCAATTCCTTCATCGGCAAACGCCACACCTAAATAATCTATTTTATGATGTTCGAGCAATTTTGCAATTTCGTAACCGCCATTTCCGTAACCAAATGCCTTCACCATCACCATGATTTTGGTTTCAGGTTTTAATTTGGATTTATAGAAGTTCAGGTTGTGACTAATCGCATCGAGATTGATTTCTAAAATGGTTTCGTGATTTTTCTCTTCCAATAAAACTACAATTTCATGAAAGTTGAATCCGCGAGCACCTTTTACAAGAATAGTTTCGTTTTGAAACGATTGCGTATTGAATTGCTGTAAAAATTCTTGCGTAGTGGCAAAGGGAATCACATTCGGTAAATCGTTCAATTGTTTTCCGATGGTTTCACCAATGGTAATAATGCGCTCGATTTTATTTTTCGAAAGCAGTTGTTTTACCTGATTGTAAAGCGTTTCCACAGCAACGCCACTTGTAAAAATATCAGATAAAATAATTGTTTTTTTATCGTGTAATTTTTGTTGCTCTAAGAAATCCAACGCAATTTTCAACGATTGATAATCTACTGAATAACTGTCGTCGATGACCAAACAATTGTTGATACCTTTTTTCGCTTGAAGTCTTAATTCGACTGGGTATAAATCGGCAACTCGGTTTTGTATAAAAGCAATTTCTTCGTCCAAAAACAGCATGAAATTTACGCAAGTAATTACATTTTCAATCGAATTTTCATCAGAAAATGGAATTGTTACACTAAAAGTTTTGGTTGCGTTTTTAAAGGTTAATTCGGTTTTGCCATTTTCATTTTTCTTCGAAACGAAAAGATTCGCACTTTCATCTGAAAAACTCCAAGTGTGTTTTTGACTGTTTTCTGGAAGTAAAGCTTCAATTTCAGCATTTTTTTCCAAGAAAATATTTGAACAATTTCCAAAAAGTTTGATTTTCTCTTTGATTTTGGCTTCGCGATTCGAAAAACCTTCATCATGAACCGAACCAATATTCGTAAGAATTCCATATTTCGGTTGAATGATGTGTTCTAAATTTGTCATTTCATTAGGTAATGAAATTCCGGCTTCAAAAATTCCTAAATCATAATTGCCTTCAATGGCTAAAATCGATAAGGGAACGCCGACTTGCGAATTATAACTTTTCGGATTTCGAACAATCAAATGATTTGGACTCAATAAGAAATTCAACCATTCTTTTACGATGGTTTTTCCGTTGCTTCCGGTAATTCCCACAAATGGAAAATAGAATTGTTTTCGATAGCCAATCGCAGTTTGTTGTAACGCTTTTAACGAATTTTCAACGATAATGAAATTCGCTTTTTCGTATAAATGTTCTGGAATATATTCGACCACAAAATAGCGAACGCCTTTTGCAATCAACTCTTCCAAATACAAATGCGCATCGTGATTTTGACCTTTGATGGCGAAAAACAAGGTGTTATTTCCATTTTGCAACGAACGGCTATCAATCGAAATATGACTTGCGGTAAACTCAGTCGAATTTCCGTGAAAAACGCCTTTACAAAACGAAATAATATGGGTGATATTGAGATTCAATTTATTGATTATCGTCTTTTTGTTTGTTTACAATTTCAACATCTTTCACTTCCATGTTTTCTCGCATGGCTTTAAAATAGGCTGCACGACTTAATGGTTCATATTCTTCGGTTTCACCAAGCATAACCAATCTTTTATCATCCGATTTTCTAAAACTATAATGTGCTAAATTTCCTGTACGAGTACAAACGGCGTGCACTTTGGTAACATATTCGGCAGTAGCCATAAGTGCTGGCATCGGTCCGAACGGATTTCCTTTAAAATCCATGTCCAATCCAGCCACAATTACTCGAATTCCAGAATTGGCTAAATCATTACAAACGGCAACAATTTCTTCATCGAAAAATTGGGCTTCGTCAATACCTACGACATCGCAACCTTGTGCTAAAATGCGAATATTTTCAGCAACAGGAACAGGTGTAGAACGAATTTCATTTTTATTGTGTGAAACCACCATTTCGTCGTCATATCGAGTATCGACAGCCGGTTTGAAGATTTCTACTTTTTGTTTGGCAAATTGAGCGCGTTTTAGGCGGCGAATCAATTCTTCGGTTTTACCCGAAAACATAGAGCCACAAATTACTTCAATCCAGCCAAATTGTTCTTGTTGATTTACGGTATTTTCGAGAAACATTTTGTATCTTTCGTACGTTAAAAATTATTTTCTGCTACATTTGTAAGCAAAACAAAAATAGTAAAAAACAATCGATATAGTAAACGCTACAGCCTAAAGTTATGAAGAAAAGAATATCTGCTGAATTAATCAGTATTGCGCACCGAATTTTAAAGTTAAAAAACCATTCAGAAACGGTTCAATTACAGCAAGAAGCTAAAAATTTGTACGATCAATTGACGATTTTGCGTTTTTATGAAGAGAATTTCGAATTGCTAAAAAACGAAATTTCTGAAGAAGTTTTAGCTGAAAAATTAGAAGGAAAACCAACCGAAGTTTTCGATGCACCTATTCAGGATAAAATTGTTGAAACTCCAGTAGAAGTTGCAATTGAATCTTCTTCAGAAGTAGAAGAAGCTATTGCTGAACCAATTACGGAAGAAAAAGTCGTAATCGCAGAATTAATTGTGGAAGATGACGAAGAAGAGGAAGAAGTTTTGATGACTTCAATGGAAGAAGAACCAATTGAGGAAGAAATAATCGAAGAAGAACCAGTTGCTGATTCCGAAGTTTCGGAACCAAAAGCAGAAGAACCAGCGAAACAAATTTCGTTTGAAGATTTATTGGTGCACGATTACAAAGAATTAGATTTTGTAAAGGTAGAAGATGTTCCTGCTGAGGTAGAAAAAGTATCAGAAACTATTTTTGAAGCCGTAACTCCAGTTGAAGAAGTTAAGGAAGAAATTCAACCAGAACCTCTAGTGGCTGAAACGCCAAAAGTATTGGAAGAAGAAGTAAAAGCAACTTTCGAAAAAGTAAGTCAAGAACCAAAAATAAGCTCATTAAACGACAGATTAAACAAGACGATTTCTTTTGGTTTGAACGATAGAATCGGATTTGAGAAGAAATTATTTGGCGGAAGTTCGGATGATTTCAACCGTGTGATTTCGCAATTGAATACGTTTGATAGTTTTGAAGAAGCAAAATCTTTTGTTTTGGATTTCGTAAAACCGGATTATAACAATTGGGAAGGCAACGAAGAATTTGAAGCGCGTTTCATGGAAATTGTGGAGAAAAAGTTTAGTTAATAACACAGAGATTTTTAGTTAAAATTTGAGTTATTAATTTTAACCACATAGAAACATAGGTTTTTTCTTGTTTGAGTTTTGTTTAGCACGTATAGCTAATGTGTAGAAATCTATTTTCTATAAAACTCTTTTAAAATTTAAGTTTTACTATGTGTCTATGTGGTAAAAAACCTTTGTTTTATTCAAACCGTTTATAAATGAGCAAATTATATATAGTTCCAACGCCAATTGGCAATTTAGAAGACATGACTTTTCGTGCTATTAAAGTACTAAAAGAGGTAGATTTAATTTTAGCAGAAGACACGCGCACCAGCGGAAAATTGCTAAAACACTTCGAAATTGCTACACACATGCACAGCCACCACATGCACAACGAACACAAAACCGTTGAAAATTTGGTTAAGCGCTTACAAGCAGGCGAAACCATTGCGTTAATCAGCGATGCGGGAACTCCAGCCATTTCCGACCCAGGATTTTTGCTTACACGAGCATGTGTGGAAAATGGAATTGACGTGGAATGTTTGCCAGGAGCAACCGCTTTTGTGCCAGCTTTGGTGAATAGCGGTTTGCCCAATGATAAATTCGTATTCGAAGGCTTTTTACCCGATAAAAAAGGAAGACAAACCCGATTTTTAGCGTTACAAGAAGAATATCGCACCATGATTTTCTATGTATCGCCACACAAATTAAACAAAACCTTAGCCGAATTTGCACAATATTTCGGAGCCGATAGACTGGTTTCAGTATCTCGAGAATTATCCAAATTACACGAAGAAACCGTGAGAGGAACCGCCGAAGAAGTTTTAAAGCACTTTGAAGCGAAAGCAGCTAAAGGGGAAATTGTAGTTTGTGTTGGAGGGAAGAGTTTGAAGTAAGTTAATATGAAAGAAATTTTAGCATTACTATTTATTATTTTTTATAGCTGTAAATCAAAACCTGTCGAACAAGTTCAGAAAGTAAATATATTGTTTATTGGTAATAGCTTGACCTATTATCATGATATGCCAAAAATGGTACAGCAAATGTTGAATGAGAAATCAACACATTATCTAATAGAACAAGCTACTTTTCCAGGTATGACATTAAATAGTCATCTCAATAACATTATTTACAAAAGAGAAGGAGATCATATTTATACGATGCGCAAAAATGATTTTGAGATAACTGAAACTGAAAAAATAATTTCTTCTCGAAGTTGGGATTTGATTATCATTCAAGAAGCACCAGATATGTTATTTTCTAAGGAGTTGGTTGATGAACTAGTTCAGTCAGATATAGAAGAAATAAAGGCGCTAAATCGTAATAAGAATTGTAAATATATGTTTTTCAATACATGGATTCCAAAAGTTCAAAATTATCCGATAAAGAGTATTTGTTTACCTAAATCTGATTTTGATTATGTAAAGTTTCCTGTTAATAATTTAAATTCTGATGAAAAATTTTGTTCAGAAGAAATTTTAAATAAAAAAGAGCATCTTAGAATTTTGAATGAAGCATTAAATCAAATAAATTTAAAACAAAAGATGACAATTTCGAATCATCCAAATATTCATTTTAGCATTGGTAATAATTATCCTGAGATTCAATTGTATGAAGATGAATATCATCCTTCAAAAACAGGTTCGTTTTTAAACGCCTGTATTTTTTATAAAATGATTACAAATAAAAATCCAACGAGATTAAAATTTAATGCTGGTTTAGATGAAAAAACGACATCACTGTTAAAGAGAATCGCAAATAGTAATTAATTAAATTCGTGCATTCGCGGCACTAAAAAAAATATGGAAACACACAACATAACCACTACCTGGAAAGGTAACATGCAATTTGAGTCCACGAATCCAAGTGGCGATATTATTTCAATTGATGCTGGGCCAGAAAACGGAGGCGAAGGAAAAGGCTTGCGCCCAAAAGCGTTGATGTTATCAGCTTTAGCAGGTTGTACAGGTTTAGACGTAGCTTCTTTAATGGAAAAAATGAAGTTAGAAGTAGCCGATTTCAAAATTGAAACTTCGGGTGAACTAACCGAAGAACATCCAAAAACGTATCACACGGTAAAAGTAGATTACCATTTTTACGGAGATAATTTAGACGAGAAAAAGCTAGAAAAAGCCGTGAATTTATCAGTAGAAAAATACTGTGGCGTGATGGAAATGTTCCGTCAATTTGCAAAAGTTGAGGTAGCGATTTTTTATCATAAAGCGTAAAATTAAACCTGACAGGTTTCCAAAACCTGTCAGGTTTGAAAAATATTTATACCTTTGTCATTCAATTATATAAGCCAAAAGAACAGAGTTCAAACTAAAGTTCTGAATTCTAATTTCTAAATTCTAATTTTTAAAACTATGCGTTGGAATCCAAAATCTAAGCCAAATCCAGAAAAAGTAAAAGCCATTCAGAGTGCCCTTCAAGTCGATGAAATCATCGCAAAATTATTAGTTCAGCGAGGTGTTGAAACCTTCGAACAAGCCAAAACCTTTTTCCGTCCCACTTTAGCCGATTTGCACAATCCGTATCTGATGAAAGATATGGATAAAGCCGTGGCGCGAATTGAAAAAGCCATTGCTAACAACGAAAATATTTTAATTTTTGGTGATTATGATGTCGATGGAACAACCGCTGTTTCCTTAGTTTCGAGTTATTTACGTGGTTTTTATCCCAATGTTGCGACCTATATTCCCGATAGATATGCAGAAGGTTACGGCATTTCTTACATGGGAATTGATTATGCCGAAGACAACGATATTTCCTTAATTATAGCTTTGGATTGTGGTATCAAATCGATTGATCATGTGAATTATGCCAGAGCAAAAAACGTTGATTTCATTATTTGCGACCATCACCGACCAGGCGATATTTTGCCCGATGCGGTTGCGGTTTTAGATCCAAAACGAGATGATTGTTCGTATCCGTATGATGAATTATGTGGTTGCGGTGTCGGATTTAAATTGATTCAGGCTTTAGCCGAAAATCGAAACCAAACCATTGATGATTTGGTGTTGTATTTAGATTTAGTAGCAACAGCAATTGCAGCAGATATTGTTCCGATTACGGGTGAAAATAGAGTATTGGCAAAATTTGGATTAGAGGTTATTAATTCAAATCCAAGACCAGGAATTAAGGCTTTGATTCAAAATGTAAAGAAGAAAGTATTGACGATTACGGATGTCGTTTTCATCGTCGCACCAAGAATCAACGCAGCTGGAAGAATCAAGCACGGAAACGAAGCCGTTGCTTTATTAACCGAATACGATTTAGATCAAGCGGAACAATTCGCCTCCGAAATCGAGCAACATAATTCCGACAGAAAAGAATTAGACAAACAAATTACCAAAGAAGCTTTACTCCAAATTGAAGAAAACAATGAACAAAACCGATTTTCAACTGTCGTTTACCAAGAAAATTGGCACAAAGGGGTTATTGGGATTGTGGCTTCACGATTGGTGGAAAATTATTATCGTCCAACCATTGTTTTTACAAAAAGTGGAGAAAAATTAGCGGCTTCAGCCCGTTCAGTGAAAGATTTCGACGTATATAATGCTTTGGAAGCGTGTGCTGAACATTTGGAACAATTCGGCGGTCACATGTATGCAGCTGGAATGACACTTTTGGAAGAAAATTATGAAAACTTCAAAAATGCCTTCGAAAAAGTCGTTCAAGAAAGCATTCATCCCGATTTATTGACTCCTGAAATTTCTTATGATGCAGAAATCGAATTATCCGAAATCAATCCAAAATTAATGCGATTATTGAAACAATTCGAACCTTTCGGACCTGAAAATATGACACCATTGTTTTTAGCGAAAAACCTAACTGATTCTGGTTATGCGAAAAATTTAGGTACTGATAACGAACATTTGAAAGCATTTGTAAAGCAAGGTAATTCGGAAAGTTTTGGAGCGATTGGTTTTGGATTGGGAAATAAATTAGACATAGTTTCTCATAAAAATAAATTTGATGCGATTTTTTCATTGGAAGAAAATGAATGGAAAGATACTGTAACTTTGCAACTGCAATTACGCGATATCAATTCTTCAAATGGCTAAAAAAGATCCTTACGCAGCACTTCGTTTCAAAGAATTTCGTTTTTTTCTAGGGATGCGTTTTGCAATGGTATTTGCTTGGTCAATGCAATTTGTAATTATTGAATGGGAAGTATATAGTTTAACTAAAAACCCACTTTCGTTGGGAATTATTGGTTTAATGGAAATTATTCCGGCGGTTTCTATGGCTTTATTTGCGGGTCATATTGTAGATCAAAACGAAAAGAAAAGTCTTTTGATAAAATGCCTTGTTGGCTTTTCGGTAATTAGTTTAGGGTTGTTTTTAGTGACAATTCCAAGTGTGGTTTCTTCGTTTTCAAAATCAACTATTTTGTGGATTATTTATGCGCTGGTTTTCCTTGGTGGAATAGTTCGTGCGTTTATTGGACCTACTGTTTTTTCATTATTATCATTAATTGTACCTAAGAAAAATTATCCAAACGCAGCAACTTGGAGCAGTTCTACTTGGCAAATGGGAGCAATGTTTGGACCTGCATTAGCTGGAATTTCTATCGGAATAATTGGTGTGCATTGGTCAATGTGTTTAGTATTTGCTTGTACGTTATTTGCGTTACTTTGGTTGACCCAAATTTCGAAAAAGCCAATTTTGAATCCAAAAATAGGGGAGCCAATTTTTCAAAGTTTAAAAGAAGGTGTGAAATTTGTATTTACCAATAAGACCATTTTAGGAGCTATTTCATTGGATATGTTTGCTGTTTTGTTTGGTGGAGCAGTAGCTTTGTTGCCCATTTTTGCTCAAGATATTTTAAAAGTAGGCTCAGAAGGCTTTGGTGTTTTGCGAGCAGCTCCAGCCGTTGGTTCAATCTTAACGATGTTGATTGCGGCTTATTTTTCGCTGAATAAAAATGCTGGAGTGAAGTTATTATCCGCTATTTTTATATTTGGAGTTTGTATTATTGTTTTTGGATTATCTGAAATATTTTGGATTTCGGTACTGGCTTTATTTTTAAGTGGCGTTGCTGATGGTGTATCGGTAGTGATTAGAAATACGATCTTACAATTACACACGCCTGATAATATGCGCGGTAGAGTTTCTTCTGTGAATTCAATTTTTGTAGGTTCTTCAAATGAATTAGGTGCTTTTGAAAGTGGTGTAACAGCTAAATTATTTGGAGTTGTTCGGGCGGTGGTTTTTGGTGGTTGTATGACTATTGGAATCGTTGTAGTAACCGCTTTGATTTCGCCTTCTTTTAGAAAATTAGATTTAGAAAAAGAAGTTGAAGCATTGGAAAAAAATACAGAAAATTAATTTTTGAATTCTTTCAATTCCATTTTTTCGCCATCAAAAACGCCATAGGTAAAATAGCCAATCCAATCGCCTAAGTTTACGTATTTCGAATTTTCGGTTAATTCAATTTCCAATGGCAAATGTCGGTGACCAAAAACGAAGAAATTGTACTCTTTTGTTGCTAACTTTCGTTTACAATATTGAACTAACCATTCGTTTTCTTCACCTAAATATTTTACATCTTCTGCTCCAGAAATCAATTTGTTTTTTACTGATAAATATTGGGCTAATTTCACACCAATATCAGGATGCAACCAACGAAATAACCATTTTGAAAACGGATTGGTAAACACTTTCTTCATTCGTTTGTAACCCATGTCGCCAGGGCCTTTTCCATCACCATGACCAATTAAGAATGTTTTACCATTAAACGTGAATTCTTGATTGTCGTGATAAACAGGAATGTTTAACTCTTTTTGGAAATAATCGCCCATCCATAAGTCGTGATTTCCTACAAAAAAATAGATTGGAATGCCAGAATCTTTAATTTCAGCTAATTTGCCTAAAACTCTTACGAATCCTTTTGGAACAACGGTTTTGTATTCGAACCAAAAATCGAATAAATCACCTAATAAAAAAATTGCATCGGCATCTTTCTTTATTTCATCTAACCAAGCGACAAATTTTTGCTCTCTTGGAAAACTTAACTCAGTTGTTGGTGCTCCAAAATGTTGGTCTGATGCGAAATAGATTTTTGAATTTGATTTCAAGTTGTTGTTTTTATATTGTTTTTACAAAAATACGTAAAATATGCCGTGTTAAAAAACACATTTTGTCGGATATATGTTACATTTCATCGATAGATGTGTTCTAAATAATATTTATTGTTAACTTTGGGAAATTAATCAAACCATAACAAAATATTAACATAATGAAAAAACTATTACTTTTTTTCATGTCTATTTTTTCCGTTTTAAGTTACGGTCAGTTCCCTGAAGGATTTGAAGGGGCTACGTTTCCACCGACTGGATGGATAAGATTTGACAATGGAATTGGAACGGCTCAACAATGGGATGAGACTACTACAACAGCTTTGGTATTCGCAGGAACAAAAGCTGCTTTCTTAAATAGAGAAAATGTCGTTTCTGGATTAGCAGAGGATTGGCTTGTTACTTCACAAGTTCTTGTGCCTGCAAATGGTCAGTTGCGTTTTTACACAAAATTAACTCAAGCTGGTGATCAAGGGAGTGTCTATACAATAAGAGTATCTACCGCTTCTCAAAATCTTCCTGCAGATTTTACAACTGTACGAACTTGGACTGAGCCTCAAATAATGGATGATGATGATATGGGGGATTCTGGCTCAACTTTAGCTCAACAATCTACATACTTACAAAAGAGTGTTAACTTGAGTGCTTATGCAGGTCAAAATGTTTATATTGCTTTTGTAATGTCAAATGACAACGGAGATAGATGGTGTGTTGATAATGTGAATGTTGATCAACAATGTTTAGTTAATACAGCATTGTCTGCTACTCCATTAGCAACATCTGCTTTGCTTTCGTGGACATCATCAAGTACAGGTCCATGGGAGATTGAATATGGTCCTGTTGGTTTCACTCAAGGAACTGGAACAATTGTTTCTGCTGCTACCAATGTGAATTTCAATTTATCTCCTCTAACACCTTTAACAGAATATACTTACTATGTAAGATCGTTGTGCGCTACAGATAATATTAGTCCATGGTCAACAGGTTTTGATTTTACTACTTCTGCATTGCCGCCAGGATGTGGTGGAAATTTCGTTGATGACGGAGGTGCAGCAGGGAATTATCCTAATAACCAAGATTATGTAATTACAATTTGTCCTGATAATCCAGGTGATTATGTAACTGTTAATTTTACTTCTTTTTTTACTGAGACTTCTTATGACAAATTATATGTTTATGATGGTAACTCAACTGCTGCTCCACAAATTTCAAGTGGTAACCCAGGAGGTTTTGGTCCTGTTACTTTACCAGGAGGATTTTGGGGTAATTTGAATGCAGCACTTCCTGGTCCATTTGAAGGAACAAGTGCTTCAGGATGTATTACTTTTAGATTTGTTAGTGATGGAATTATCAACAATCCAGGATGGACTGCAAATATTGTTTGTCAGCCTTTCCCTTCTTGTCCTAAACCAACTAATATAACAGCAAATGCAATTTCTTCTTCAAGTATAGTTGTAAACTGGACAAATAATGCGCCATCAGCTACACAGTGGGAAGTAATATGGGTGCCAGCGGGTTCTCCAGCTCCGCTTCCAACAGATACAGGTGCAATAACAACGGACCCTGCTACTTATACAATTACAGGATTACCTTCATCAACTACTTATGATATTTATGTGAGAGCAATATGTGCATCAGGTACTGATGTAGGACCATGGTCAACTGTTCATGCAACTGCAGCAACTAATCCTGATTATTGTGCAGGTGATCATTTCTATGATTTGGGTGGACCTTCTGGGAACTATCCTAATAATGCTAATTCAGTTGTAACAATTTGTCCAGAAAATCCTGGAGATGTTGTAACTGTATATTTTAATTCATTTGAATTAATTAGTAGTATTGGAGATGCTTTAACAATTTATGATGGAAATGACACAACTGGTGCAATCGTTGGGACTTATTTTGGAACTAATATTATATCTTCTTATACTTCAACATCTCCAACTGGGTGTTTAACTTTTTCTTTTGTATCTAATGCCTCACAAAATGCACCAGGTTGGGACGCAACAATTATTTGTGGACCACCATGTCCAGCAATTACATCGGTTTTAAACAGTACTGTTCCTGCAGCTGGTTCAGAAAATACTATTAGAATTTGTCCAGGAGCAAGTGTTGAGTTCAATGGTAGTGGAACATTTGCAGATCCATCTGGGGCTGCTGGAGCTACTTATGAATGGAATTTTGATGATGGTTCAACTGCTACAGGGACTACAGCTTCACATGTATTCGCAAACGAAGGTATTTATTTAGTAAATTTAACAATTGTTGATGCTAATGGTTGTAGAAATAATAATGCATTAAACCAAAAAGTGTATGTTTCTACTACACCAGTATTTACAGGATCTGCTGCATTCGATGATGAGATTTGTTTAGGGCAAAGTACTACTATTACAGGAGTTTCAGCTCCTGTGCCTTTTGTTAGGGAATGTGCTCCACCAGTTAGTGGTACAACTTTCTTACCGGACGGTAGTGGTGTTTCATATCAAACAACTGTGCCTGTTGATTGTTTCCCTTTTGGAAGTACTATTACATCAGCAAGTCAAATTACATCAGTTTGTTTAGATATGGAGCATTCATATCTTGGAGATTTAGAAATAAGATTGGTAAGTCCTAACGGACAGTCAATCATCTTAAAAGCCTATCCAGGTGGTGGTGGGACTTATTTAGGTTGTCCATTAGATGATCCTGCTGTAGGGCCTGGTACAGGAAGAACATATTGTTTTACTCCAACAGCTACTACATTATTAGTTAATGGAGCAACGACAAATTGTGGAACTCCTTCTGGTGCATCTATTAATGCAGGGAACTATATGCCTGTTCAGCCATTTTCAAATTTAGTTGGAAGTCCTTTAAATGGAAACTGGTCTTTAATTGTAACTGATAATTTAGGAATTGATAATGGATATATATTCTCTTGGGGTATAAACTTCGATAGTTCTATTTTACCAACTGATTATGCATTTACTCCAACAATTGATTCTTCAAACTGGACTCCAGATCCAAGTATTGTTTCAACTACTGGAAGTACAATAACAGTAACTCCTACAGTTGTTGGAACTAATTGTTACACTTATAATGTAACAGATAATTTTGGGTGTACATACTCAGAACAAGTTTGTATCGAAGTATTGCCAGGTGTCAGTTTAACGGATTTAACAGCTTCTGCTCCGCTTTGTGTTGGAGAAGATGGAAGTTTTACTTTTGAAGGATCACCTAATACATCGGTAACATACAACATTGATGGAGGTTCAGATCAAACAATTGTCTTAGATGCTGCAGGTAATGCTACAATTTCTTTGACAGGTTTAACAGCTTCAACAACATTAAATGCTACTTACATCACGGCTCCACCAATTCCAACTACTGGAAATGTAATTTCAACAGTAGGTGGTGTTAATCCAAATAATTCTATAGGTGCTATTTCAGCCGTTGGAACTACTGCAAATACAACAAATTCAACAACAGTAAATGCAGCTAACTCTTTAGTAACATTAACTCTTGCAAATGAGTTGCCTCCTGGAACTCCAATTATTGTGAGTATTGCAAGAAATAATAACGCAGGAAGTGTAACAATTTCTGATGGAGTTAATAGTTTAACATTTAATGGAACTACATATCCTGGAGCATTAAATATTTTACAACATGTTAGTTTTACCACGGGAACATTCACAGATGTTATAACAATAACTAGAAACAATGGTAATACATACGTAGATGGTATTTCTTACAGCTATAATGAATTAGGTTGTGATGCGCCATTATCAATGACAGAAACTATTGTTGTTAATCCTGTCCCAGCAGTTAATACAATAACACATGCAATAGCATTGTGTGATGGTAATAACGCAGTATTTACTATACAAGGAACATCTAATACGACAGTAACATACACTATTAATGGTGGAGCTCCTACGGCAATAACATTAGATGCTACTGGACAGGGTGTTGTAACAGTTTCATCTGTTTCTTCAGATGTAACATTGTCAGTTTCTCAAGCGCAAATAGGTTCTTGTATAACTCCACTTTCATTATCTGAAGTTATTACAGTAAATGCATTACCGTTTGTAACATCTTTAACTTCAAACACTCCAATTTGTGAAACTCAAGACGCAGTATTTACAATTGTAGGTACACCTAATGCAACTGTTACTTACTCAATAAATGGGGGTGCTTCTAGTACTGTGGTTTTAAACGCATCAGGAAATGCGACAGTAACACAAACTAATGCGTTAAGTAATGTTACAATTAGCTTATCAAGTATTAATGATGGTGTTTGTAATGCTGTATTGACAAATTCTGAAACAGTAATTGTTAATCCAAGTCCTTCTATTCCAACGTTAACTTCTATTTCAGAATCAGTTTGTATTGGAGAAGATGTTATTTTTAACGTTTCTGGTTCTGCAAATTCTACAATAACATATACAATCAACGGAGGTTCGAACCAAACACTTGTTCTTGACGGTGCTGGAAATGCTACAATTACTATTCCTGCAGCAACAATTACAACAATGGTTGAATTACAAGATGTTATGGAAGGTTCTTGTACGCTTACATTGTCAATTTCTGAAGACGTAATCGTAGAGACTTGTACCATTCAAAAAGGAATTTCTCCTAATAATGATGGTAGAAATGATAACTTCGATCTATCAGGTTATAATGTTAGTAAATTAGAGATTTTCAATAGATATGGTACAATAGTTTACAGTAAAAATAATTATGAAGACGAATGGTATGGTCAATCTGATAATGGGAATGAATTGCCAGATGGAACTTATTATTTTGTAATTAAGTTTACCGATATTGAAACTAAAACAGGTTGGATTTATATTAACAGAGAACAATAATAAAATGATTGGCTATCATTTTCTTGATAGCCAACTTTTTTAAAAATAAATAAAATGAAGAAACTATATTTAGTAGCTTTAGTTGTAATTGCCTCATGGGTAGATTTACACGCACAACAAGATCCACATTATACGCAATATATGTATAATATGAATGTTATTAATCCAGCTTATGCAGGTAGTAAAGAGAATCTATCAATAGGATTATTGTATAGAAAACAATGGGTTGAAATAGAAGATGCACCTACAACATTTACATTGTCTGGACATTCACCAGTAGGTAAAAATGTTGGATTAGGATTATCTGTTATTTCTGATAAAATTGGTCCTGTTGAAGAAAATAATATTTATGGAGACTTTTCATATACACTTAATTTAGGTGGCGAGCATAAATTAGCTTTTGGTATTAAAGCTGGTATAACGCTACATCAAGTTGGATTATATAGTGATATCTATAATACTTTGCCAAACCCTAATGACCCTGCATTCTCTGCAGACACAAACAATAGTTATTTTAACTTAGGTTCTGGATTGTTTTACTACACAAATAAATATTATTTAGCATTTTCTGTTCCTAATATGATGAAATCAAAACATTTAGATTTTGATGGTCGTGAATTTGGATCAGAAACATCACATTACTTTTTAACAGGGGGATATGTGTTTGATGTTTCTCAAAATATTAAATTTAAGCCTTTCTTTATGTTAAAATCAGCATTTGATGCTCCTTCTTCTTTGGATGTTTCGACAAATTTTTTATTCAATGAAAAATTTGAAGCTGGCTTAACTTATCGTTTAGATGATAGTTTTGGTGCTATGGTAAACTATGCTATAACTCCAAATGTTAAGATTGGATATGCATACGATCACATTGTATCTGATTTGAATGTGACAACACCTTCATCTCATGAGTTTATCTTGTTGTTTGATTTGAACTTCCCGAAAAAGGTATCAAGTTCTCCAAGATTTTTCTAACCTAAAAGCGATAACGACATGAAAAAAATATATTTAACATTGAGTTTTGTAATCGCAAGTGGTTTACTTAGTGCACAAAACAAAGATACCAAGACAGCAGATAAATTATTCGACAGATATGAATATGTTGATGCTGCTAAAGAATATTTAAAATTAACAGAAAAAGGTAAAGCAGATAACTATGTTTATAAGCAATTAGCAGATAGTTATTATAATGTTTTTAATACCAAAGAAGCTGTTAAATGGTTTGCAAAAGCAACCGAAGAAAAGCAAGATGCTGAAACGTATTACAAATATGCTCAAATGTTAAAAGCTGAAGGTAATTACGCTGAAGCTGATAAACAAATGAAACAATTTGCAAGTTTAGCACCTAACGATCAAAGAGCTAAGACATTTAACTCAAATCCACAATATTTGCCAACTTTAAAAAGTCAAGCTAAATTATATGATGTGGTAAAATCTGATATCAGCAGTGATAAAACAGATTTTGGTGCAGTTTTAACTAATGATAATAACGTTTACTTTTCAAGTTCTAGAAATACTTCCAAGAAAAACAGTAATTGGAATGAAGAGCCGTATTTAGATTTATATAAAGCAACTTACAACGCTAATAAAACAATTAGTGAAGCTGTAGCTGTTGATAATTTGAATACAAGATGGCATGATGGTCCAGCGTCAGTTAGTTCTGATGGAAGTGTAATGTATTATGGAAGCGAAAGTTTCAACGAAAAAGAATACGTAAAAGACAAAGAAAAGAAAGCAAAATTTGGTAAAATTTATCTTTACAAAGCTACTAATTCTGGGGGTTCTTGGTCTAATAGCAAACCATTACCTTTTAATAATGCTGCCTATGATGTAAGAAACCCAAGTATTAGCAAAGATGGAAAAACGTTATACTTTTCTTCAAATATGCCTGGTGGTATGGGTGGAGAAGACATATGGAAAGTATCTGTTAATGGTGACGAATATGGAACTCCTGAAAATTTGGGAGCAAAAATTAACACAGAAGCTAATGAAAGTTTCCCTTTTATTACA
>Ga0209373_10001684_pt1 | contig 24798 bp, 14 predicted proteins | sample Higcelweek5metaG_FD_187173 | JGI IMG/M metagenome (GOLD analysis project Ga0209373, IMG submission 187173) | Freshwater pond sediment microbial communities from the University of Edinburgh, under environmental carbon perturbations - High... | ecosystem: Environmental > Aquatic > Freshwater >... | reverse complement strand
CAGTTTCGAGGTAAGCACTGATCACTCTGGGGAGTATCCCCCTGATCCCACCCCCAATGGATAATATGGTTATTTCCTTAGCCATAATCGTATAAATTAACTTCTTAAACTGGTTTCAATAAATCCACAGCAGGAATCTCCGGGGGGCTTAGGTTCTTGACTACTACTGGGTATTCTTATTCATTTTTCTGAATGATAAAAGTGCATCTAAATTGATTCTCTGATATACGTAGAACTACGCGTTTTCAAAAACAGGTAGTTTTACCCAGTAATGGTTTTCCGATGAATATTTTATTCGATTGGATGGTGTATGCAGACGATCAACAGGGCATTCGAGCACTATTAATAGTAAGGAGCCTTATTCCTTAACTAGTTAATTGCAGAATAATGATCATTGAAGAATAATAAACCGGTGTTTTAATAACAACAGGTGAAGAATTTTGAATTGAAACAAGGTGGAAAAATAAAGAGTTTTCATTAGGGTCGATATTAGGGTTTAAAACGTGCAACAATATATTAACTATTCATCGAAAAAAGAATGTGTTAGTTAACATATCGCAAGTTGAATTAATCGACACAATGAAAAGTGGCAATAAAAGTATGGCAACAATTCAGTGCCTAAAAAGAACCCGAGTTTAAAGTGCCTGAAATTCAGACTTAAACAGTTTATGAACCTACCTTTTTACAAGGCACACTACGTTTTCAACATGGTGTGTGTGGGGAAACATATCAACAGGTTGAACTTTTTCTACCGAATAATAATCGTTCAACAAATCCAAATCGCGGGCCTGGGTGGCAGGATTGCAACTTACATATACAATGCGCTGTGGAGCAGCACTAATAATTGTTTCAACAACCTTAGCATCCATTCCCGCACGTGGTGGATCGGTAATAATCACATCGGGTTTCCCATGTTTATTGATGAAGGCTTGAGAAAGAACGTCTTTCATGTCGCCTGCAAAAAAACTTGTATTCTGAATCGTATTGATTGTTGAATTGATCTTTGCATCTTCAATTGCTTCGGGCACATACTCAATGCCAATTACTTTTTTCGCCGATCGGGCAACAAAATTGGCAATGGTACCTGTGCCGGTATAAAGGTCGTATACCGTTTCGTTTCCGGTGAGTGCAGCAAATTCGCGAGCTACCTTATACAACGTGTAGGCTTGATCTGAATTGGTTTGGTAAAACGATTTCGGTCCGATTTTAAATTTCAGCCCTTCCATTTCCTCAAAAACATGATCGGTTCCACTATAAACCAGTATTTCCTGATCGGTAATGGTATCGTTGCCTTTCTCGTTTATCACATACATTAACGAAGTGATTTGTGGAAATGTTTGTTTGAGCATTTCGAGCAATGCTTCACGATCTTCTTTGTTCTCTTTGAAGAAAGCCACAATTACCATCACCTGACCTGTTGACAACGTGCGGATAATGACGTTCCGCAGAAAGCCATTCTGTAACCTGATGTCAAAAAATTCGAGATTATTCTTCAATGAATGTTCTTTTATTGCATTGCGAATTTGGTTCGAAATATCATCTTGCAGCCAGCATTTTTTTATGTCAATCACTTTGTCGAATAGTCCCGGAATGTGAAACCCAAGCGCACCTTCGGCTTTATATTCATCAGACGAATTCATCTCTTCGTGGGTAAGCCAACGCCTGTTTGAAAAGGTGAATTCCAGTTTATTGCGATAAAAGGTCGTTTTTTCTGATCCGAAAATTGGAAGTATTTCGGGCAATTCAACTTTGCCAATTCGGGTAAGCTGATCGGCCACCTGTTTTTGTTTGTAAAACAACTGCTTCTCGTAAGGAAGGTTTTGCCATTTACATCCTCCGCAAACCCCAAAATGTTCGCAAAAGGCTTCCATTCGGTCTGATGAATATTCGTGGAATTTCACAGCTCTACCTTCGCAAAAACGGCGGTGTTTTTTTGTAATCTGAATGTCTGCAACATCACCCGGAACAGCATGGGTAAGAAAAATCACCAAATCGTCTACCTTTGCAATTGCTTTTCCTTCAGCTCCTACATCAACAATTTTCACATTTTCGTACAATGGCAAATTCTTACGGCTATTTCGTCCCATATTTTTAATTTTAGAAGGACAAAAGTATAAAAAACATCAATCTTCTCCCCATTCCAATTTTTGATCAACTCTCGTCAGAATTTTCCCGTTATCGAGCAACCAACGGATAACCATCTGGATATGTTCTTCTTTCCCTTTCAATTTGAAAAAAAGCTCGTGTTTTAATATAGGAGTTTTAGACAAAATGTTTTTAATATCGCCACTAATACGTTCAACCTCCATGTTACTCATCCCCAATTCATTCAAACTAATGCACACATCACATTCACCACAGCGCGTTGAATTTTTTTCTCCAAAATAGGTCAATAAAATTTGACTTCGACAAAGCGAAGTAGAAGTGGCATACTGAATGATGGATTCTACCTGCTTTTCATAAAGCTCTTTACGGGTGGTGTAATTTTCTTTTGAAATCACTAACCTCGACTGATCGAGACGTTCTTTGTTGAATATTATAAAAGGTGTATTTTTTTGAGGAATATAATGGATGATCTTGTGCGAATCGAGGCTGCTCAAATATTTGTAAACCAAATCGCGCGAAATATTTGCACGTTTTGCCAAAAGCTCTTCGTTAATTGGAGCATATTCTGAAAACATGCCAGTATACGAACGAAGCAATAATTTGATAAACGCATCGAAACTGGCATTGGCAACCTGAAATTTGTACAAGTCGTCGCGATCGACCCTGAAATGTACTATCGACGGACGGTCTAGCTCATCGGTTAATTCAAGGTAGCCATCGCGTTCCAATATTTTTAGGGCACTAAGTGTATGAACAAACGAGAACTGAAAACTTTTCGCAAAATCGACCAAATTAAAATCATAAGACATTCCTCTTCCAAACCCCACAGCAATTTGAAATTGGTTGCACAATGCAGTATAAATTCGTTTTATATGATCCTGGTCGGGAAATTTTTCAGCAACTCCTTTTTTTAGTTTCAGTTTATCTGAATTGTTGAAAAGCAACATGGCCACCGCTTTTTTCCCATCGCGCCCTGCCCTGCCCGCTTCCTGAAAATAAGCTTCAATTGAATCGGGAGAATCAACATGAATAACAAATCGAACATCGGGTTTGTCAATACCCATCCCAAAAGCATTGGTTGCAACCATTATTTGCTGTTTGTTGTTCAGCCATTCTTCTTGCCTAATATTCCTGCTTTCAGAAGATAACCCCGCATGATAATAAGTTGCACGAATACCGTTCTTTTGCAAAAGTTCAGCAATCTCTTTTGTCTTTTTTCGGCTGCGGGTATAAATAATTCCACTTCCGTTAGCACCTTTTAGAGTTCGGATAATGAATCCGTCTTTATCCTCTTCGTTACGTACTTTATAAATCAGGTTCTCGCGTTTGAAACTTTTTCGGAGAACATTTTTCGATTTGAATAACAGCTTTTCCTGAATATCGTCGACAACCCGTTCTGTGGCAGTAGCCGTTAGGGCCATTATTTTAACATCGGGAAGCAACTCGCGCAGTTCAGCAATTTTAAGGTACGATGGTCTGAAATCGTACCCCCATTGCGACACACAATGAGCCTCGTCAACGGCAATGAGATTTACATCCATTTGCTGCAACCGCTCCCTGAAACGTTCGGTGTCAATACGCTCGGGCGACAAGTACAAAAATTTATAATCGCCCCAAACAGCATTGTCAAATGCCACTTTTATCTCTTCGCGGGTCATTCCCGAATATATAGCAGTGGCTTTAATCCCTTTACTCCTCAGATTCTCGACCTGATCTTTCATTAATGCGATAAGAGGAGTAATTACCAAACAAATTCCGGGTCGTGATAGCGAAAAAACTTGAAAAGTAATTGATTTTCCACCTCCGGTTGGCATCAAACCGAGAGTATCCTTACCATCGGCAACCGAGCGGATGATCTCTTCCTGCAACGATCGGAAAGCAGGATAGCCCCAATACTTTTGTAATATTCCGGAGAATTCGTTTACCATTCAATTTGATTAATGATTCAAAGTAAATAAACTTAACATTTTTTACCACAACAAAGGCATAAATTCTTAATGTAGCCTAGCTTAAATTTCCGCATTCTAACTGATTTTTTTTAGCTTTGCACCAAATTTCAAATAAAATCTATATGTCATTCTTATCTGAAAAAGTAGTTTCCGAAGGTTTAACATTCGACGACGTATTACTTGTTCCTGCATATTCCGACGTTCTACCGCGTGAGGTTATTCTCACAAGTAGATTCACACGTAATATCATGTTGAATACACCCATTGTATCAGCAGCAATGGATACTGTAACCGAGTCGAAACTGGCTATGGCAATTGCCCGAGAAGGTGGTATTGGTGTGATTCACAAAAACATGTCCATCGAGGAACAGGCAAAACAAGTTACCACCGTTAAGCGTGCTGAAAACGGGATGATATATGACCCTATAACCGTACTGAAGGAAAAAACGGTTGCCGATGTTCTTGAAATGATGTCAGCATACAAAATTGGCGGAATTCCAGTTGTTGACGAACATGGTTATTTGGTAGGTATTGTCACCAATCGCGATTTGCGCTTCGAAAAGAGATATGACAAACCCATTAGCGAAGTGATGACCAAAGACAATTTGGTTACAGTTCTCGAATCAACGAACCTTGAAAAAGCAGCTGACATTCTTCAAGCCCATAAAATTGAAAAATTGCCCGTAGTTGATAAAAATAACAAGCTTATTGGGCTGGTAACTTATAAAGACATTACCAAAGCAAAGGACAAACCAAATGCCTGTAAAGATCCGAAAGGCAGATTACGTGTTGCAGCAGCGGTAGGGATTGGCGGCGACAGCATGGATCGCATTGATGAATTGGTAAAAGCCGAAGTTGATGCTATTGTAATGGATACTGCTCATGGGCATTCAAAATATGTTTTGGAAACCTTAAGGAAAGCAAAAGCAAAATACCCAAATAAGGAATTTGTTGTTGGAAACATTGCCACAGCACAAGCAGCTACTGACCTTGTTCTTGCAGGTGCCGATGCTGTTAAAGTTGGGATTGGCCCCGGATCTATTTGCACCACGCGTGTAATTGCAGGGGTTGGAGTACCACAACTTTCGGCAATATATAATGTTGCCAAAGCAGTTAAAGATGCAGGCATACCAGTTATTGCTGATGGTGGATTACGTTATTCGGGCGACATTGTAAAAGCCCTTGCAGCCGGTGCCAGCTCGGTAATGGCGGGTGGTTTGTTTGCTGGTGTTGAAGAATCGCCGGGTGAAACCATTCTTTTCCAAGGAAGAAAATTCAAAGCTTACCGTGGAATGGGATCTCTTGAAGCAATGCAGGCCGGATCGAAAGACCGTTACTTTCAGGACATGGAAGAAGACATAAAAAAGCTTGTTCCCGAAGGTATTGCTGCTCGTGTTCCATATAAAGGCACGTTATACGAAGTCTTGTTCCAATTAATAGGTGGGCTTCGAGCCGGAATGGGATATTGCGGTGCAAAAGATATTCAATCATTACATCACGCAAAATTTGTAAGAATTACTTCGTCAGGCATGGCCGAAAGTCATCCGCACGATGTTGCAATTACCCGTGAGGCACCAAACTATAGCAGTCCGCAATAAATAAATTAATACATCGTTTTACTCGGATGGATTGTTTACCCCTTCCGTTTAAAACAATTTGAAACGAAGTAATTTATTATTTTTTCGTCTCCAAATTTTGTCATGTACACCATTTCATTATAAGTTGATTTTAACCATTGAATACTAATTCAGAAAACACAAAAACCTTATTAAAATGAAAACTAGTTTAATGTTGTCTACTTTTTTATTACTTGTTTCAATGAGCTCTTTTGCTCAAAAAAATGTGATAATTACAATTGGTGACAAGAAATTTACAACTGAGGAATTTGAACGAATCTACCACAAAAACAACACTCAGCTCAATGATGAAAGCGATGTAAAAACGCCCGAAGAATACGTCAGCATGTTTACAAATTATAAGTTAAAGGTTATTGAAGCTGAGAAAAGAGGCTTAGACACCACAAAAGCATTTGTTGACGAACTTGCAGGTTACCGCGATGAATTGGCAAAACCCTACCTGACAGACGTTTCGATGAACGATTCGATGGTGAAAGTTGCTTACTACCGTACCATCAATGAAATAAAGGCAAGCCATATTTTAATTAAAACTCCAAACTCAGAAAACACTTCACCCGAAGACACTTTGAAGTTTTACAATAAGTTGATTGAAATTAGAAATCAATATCTAAATAAAGAAAAAACCTTTGAAGAACTGGCTTTAGAATATTCACAAGACGAATCGGTTACTCAGAATAAAGGTTCTTTGGGATATTTCAATGCGTTCAAAATGATTGCTCCTTTTGAAAATGCAGCATATTCTACTCCAGTTGGTCAAATTAGCATGCCATTTAGAACCTCGTTTGGCTACCACATTGTTTTAGTGCATGATATAAAACCTTCGATTGGAGAAGTGAAAGTTGCCCATATTATGAAAATGGTTTCAAGCACGAAGAATGTATCGCCTGAAGAAGATCAACGTTTAAAAAATCAAATTGACAGCATTTATTCTTTGGTCAAAAACGGAGCTGATTTTGGCGTTGTTGCCCGTGAACTTTCAGATGATAAAGCCACTGGACGTAAAAACGGTGAAATGCCTTTTATTGCCCAAACATTCTATGCAAAAGAATTTGCCGATGCTGCTTTTGCACTTAAAAACGACGGAGATATATCTGAACCGATTCGTACTGCTTTTGGATGGCATATTTTGAAACGCATCGAAAGAAAGGCGCCACCAACCTTCGATGAAATTAAAAGCGAGCTTGCTGAAAAAATCAGAAAAGATGAGTATCGTAGTCAATATGCACAAAACTCATATCTTGAAAAACTCAAAAAAATAAATGGGTTTAAAGGATACAATGAAAATATTGATGAATTTAAAAATTACTTAAAATCATTTGCTAACGACACAATTGATAAAGACTTTCCAAAGAATATACTTGAACTTCCATTGTACCAAGTTGCGAATGAAACATATCGTGTTGCCGATTTCTGGAACCTTCAGCAAATAAAGAAACAGAATGATAGTAAATTCATAACCCCAATGGTTTTGAAACACCTTGATTTGTATGAAAATGAACTAATACTTGGGTACGAAAAATCTCAACTCGAAAAGAAATATCCAGAATTTGGCCAAATTGTTCAGGAATACCGCGACGGAATGCTACTTTTCTCCATAATGGAGCAGGAAGTTTGGAACAAAGCGGCTCAGGATACAATTGGTTTTAATGCTTTCTACGAAAAAAACAAAGGCAAATATACATGGGGAAAACACTTCGATGGGTTGTTGTTCCGATGCTATAATCAGGCTGCAAAAGATTCAGTTGATAAATTAATTGCATTAGGAATAACTGACCCTGATTCAATTAAATCAAGAGTCAATGTAGATAAACAAGTGGGTGTTAAAATCACTAAAAACAAGTGGGAAAAAGGACAGAACGACCGCATTGACTATCTCGTTTTTGAAGGTCCAGAACCAGAACGGTTTATAAAAGGTTTTGAATTTATTTTAGGCAATGTAATTGAAAATGGAGTTAAAACCCTTGACGAATCGCGTGGCTTATACCTCTCCGATTATCAACAGGAACTGGAAAAACAGTGGCTTGAAGCCTTAAATGCAAAATATAAAGTAACCGTTAACCAGAAACTTATAAAAAAGATTCAAGGTTTATAAAGCATGTTCAAAAATTACAGCATTTTATTGCTAATTGTACTTTTTGCGGCAGCTTGCAGCCACAACCAAAGGCCTTTAAATAGACAGGTTGTTGCACAAGCTGCCGGAAAAACACTGCATATTTCAGATGTTCAGAAAGATTTTGAAAACCGGAATTCAGAAAATCTGGATTCAGTTGAATTCTTTAATAGCTACATCGAACGCTGGATTAAGCAACAATTACTGCTGCAAATGATTGAGAAAGAATACAAACCTTCAGAATTAGATGTAAAAAAAGAACTTGAAAATTATCGTCAGGAGTTAATTATTGAGAAATACCGAGAAAAAAAACTCACACAAATTGTTACTGAGACCATAACTGATCGTGAAATTTTAAATTACTTCAATCAAAATCAAACCAAATTCATTCTCGGTTACCCAATTGTGAAGGTTCATTATATTATTTTCAAAAAAGGAGTTTCAGTACCGCTGAAACTAAAAAATAAGTTTTCCGATCGTAATATTCTCGAATCCCCTGATTTGGAGGATTTTATTTTTCAAAACGCAAAAAAAGTCGACAACTTCAATAACAACTGGGTGTACCTCGACAATTTGATCCAAAACGCCAATCATAAAACAGTCGATTTAAACAAGTACCTCGAAAAGAACAATTATTTTGAATTTACGGTAAATGGAGAGGTTCATTTTATTGGTATTAAAGAATATATCACTGCGGGCAAGTTGGCACCCTATGAATTTGTTGCCCCTCAAATTCGAAGTATGATATTAAATAAGAAAAAATTAGATTTTTTAAGAGAAATTAAGGATAGTTTATATAAAGATGGCCTCAAATACAATAAATTTAGCGTCTTTAACAAATAAGAAAAAAATATGCAGCACAGCAAAATTATTGTACTCGTTATTATTATTTGGAATGTTTTTTCAACCCCGTTATTTGCTCAAGATAAGATTGTAGATCAAATAGTTGCAATTATTGGAAGTAATATAATCCTGAAATCAGACATCGAAGCAGTTTACTTACAAAATCAAGCACAGGGAATCACTTCCGATGGTGATATGAAGTGCGAAATCCTTGAAAATTTGTTAATCGAGAAACTAATGGTTGCCGAAGCAGAACTCGACACGACTATTATTGTGACCGATAATCAAATAAATCAACAGCTCGACAGCCGAATTGAATATTTCCTTCAACATTTAGGTTCAGAGAAAGAGGTTGAGAACTATTTCAAAAAACCTATTGTACAGCTGAAATCCGAATTAAAAGATGTAATCAGAAATGAAATTCTGAGCGGTCAGATGAAAAGCAAAATCATCGACAAAATAAAAGTTACACCTTCTGAAGTGAGATATTACTTCCGCAATTTGCCCGACGAAGAAAAACCTCAGGTTAAGGCTCAATATGAATTTGCTCAAATTACGGCACTACCATTGGTAAGCGAACTAGAGGAAAACCGCATAAAAGACGAACTTCGCAAAATTAAACAGCGAGTTGAAGCAGGCGAAGCCTTTACAATGTTTGCTGTACTTTATTCTGAAGACGGTGCCTCTAAAAATGGTGGCGATTTAGGCTATTTTGGGCGTGCCTCAATGGATCCTGCTTTTTCAGCAGCAGCATTTAACTTAAAACCAGGTCAGGTCTCAAATGTTGTGAAAAGCGATTTTGGTTATCATTTAATTCAAATGGTTGATCGCAAAGGAGACAAAATACGCTGCCGTCACATTATATTAAAACCTAAGATTAGCGCCGAAGTGAAGGAAAAGTCAATTCTTTTACTCGACAGTATTGCCAATTCTATTCGTAAGAACGAAATCTCGTTTACCGATGCAGCAATGCGTTACTCTTCTGATAAAAATTCGAGGAACAACGGAGGTAATGTTGTAAATCCAGCAACAATGTCGTCAAAATTCGAAGCTGGCGAACTTCCACCTGCTGTTTCAAAAATTCTGGTAGGTTTAAAAATCAACGAAGTTTCCGACCCTTTTATTTCAATTGATGAACGTCAAAGTGAAGTAATACAAATTGTGAAACTTATCAATAAAACTGATGCTCACATTGCTAATTTGACCGAAGATTACCCTATGCTTAGTGAAATTTACATGATGAAAAAGCAAGAAGAAAAAATTCAGGAATGGATTAGCAAACGACAAGCAAAAACATACATTAGAATTGATCCAACATATCAGAATTGTGACTATAAGTTCAAAAACTGGATCAAATAATATAACTTTAACCCATTCGAATAAAAATCAGACATTGAAAAAAGCTGATTTATTCAGATAAACTATTAGTAAACACCATGAATTACAAGGGAGATAAAGAGGGTATTGACGCATTAAATAGCAAGCACAAAGAACTATTAAGTGAAATTCAGAAAGCTATTTATGGCCAGGATGAAATAGTTAAACAAGTTCTCATATCAATTTTCAGCCAAGGACACTGTTTGTTGATTGGGGTTCCTGGTTTAGCAAAAACCCTTTTGGTGAACACTGTTGCCAAAGTTTTAGGACTTGATTATAAACGAATTCAGTTTACTCCTGACTTAATGCCGTCAGATATCATCGGTACAGAAATTTTAGATCATAACAAAGATTTTAAATTTATCAAAGGCCCTATTTTTGCCAATATTATTCTTGCCGATGAAATAAACCGTACTCCACCTAAAACTCAATCGGCTTTACTTGAAGCAATGCAGGAAAAATCGGTAACTACAGCTGGAACCCAGTTTAAACTCGATAATCCTTTTTTCGTTTTAGCAACACAAAACCCAATTGAGCAAGAAGGAACTTACCCTTTGCCCGAAGCCCAGCTCGACCGTTTTATGTTTTCTCTGTGGCTCGATTATCCAAAATTTGAAGATGAATTAACGATTGTAAGTAAAACCACATCATCACAAAATATTGAATTGAAAAGTGTGATTGAGAAAAACGAGATTCTCGATTTTCAAAATCTGATTCGTAAAGTTCCAATTAATGAAAGTGTGCTGAAATATGCCGTTGGTTTAGCAACCAAAACACGCCCAAATGCTGAAACATCTCCTCAAATCACCAAAAATTACATAAAATGGGGAGCAGGACCACGTGCTTCACAGTATTTGGTTTTGGGAGCTAAAACACATGCCGCGCTTCATGGTAAATATTCGCCCGACATTGAAGATGTTCAAGCTGTTGCAATTCCAATCTTGCGCCACAGGATTATTAAAAATTACAAAGCCGAAGCTGAAAACATTTCGGTTGAAGACATCATTAGGAAGTTACTTTAATATGATTTCTGAAAATAGAATTGAAAATCAAAATAAAAGCCTGCCTCTTCTGGTCAGGCTTCTTTTATATTCGGTGGTTTTATGTATTGCCTTTCCATCTTTTGCCCAAACAAAAACAAAAAAGATAATCAATTTAGAACATGCTGATTTAGCCGTTTACGATCAGTCGATAGTTGCGAATGCACAACGATTAATTGGGGATGTTAAGCTTACACATCAAACCATGGTTATGTATTGCGACAGTGCTTGGGCATACTCCAATTCCAATTCGGTTGATGCGTTCGGAAGGGTTCACATTATAAACAACGACACAATTGAAATGTGGGCCGACTTTATCAACTTTAATGGAGACAGTGATTTGGCCAAAGCACGACGAAATGTGGTATTGAAAGACCCTGGACTTACCCTTACAACCGATTCGCTCGATTTCGACATGAAAGAGAAGGTTGGTTATTACAATACAGGAGCTACCGTTGTTGACAGTGCAAATACGCTAACAAGTATTGTTGGCCGTTATTACTCATCGCGAAATGAAGTCTATTTCATCGATAGTGTGCTATTGGTCAATAAAGATTACACCATGACTACCGACACGATGATTTACAATACAGTCTCAGAAATTGCATCATTTCAGGGACCTTCGACAATTGTTGGCGATAGCACCTACTTTTATACCGAAAAAGGTTGGTTCAACACCAAAACCAATGAATCTGAAATGATTAAAAAATCAACCATCCGAAAAGAACAAACTCAACTTAAAGGGGATTACATATTTTACAACGACAGTACTGGTGTTGGCATTGCTAAAAACAACGTGGTGATCGATGATTTTAAGAATAAAATGATCATTTGCGGCAATAGTGCTAGTTATAACGATTTTACAAAAAATGCACTCATGACTGATTCCGCATTGTGGATTCAGTACTACGAAAACGATTCGCTGTTTTTACATGCCGATACGTTATTTACAAAACCAGACACGTCGGCTGTAGACCAAAAAATGTTGTTTGCCTACAACAACGTACGGTTTTTCCGTAGCGACATTCAAGGCATTTGCGATTCGCTAATAAACTTCACCAAAGACTCACTTATTCAACTATATAATGACCCTGTTCTTTGGTCAAAAGAGAACCAAATGACCGCAGATATTATTGAGATTGTAAGCAAGGATACCCTTCCTGATGAGATTCATATGAATAACAATGCTTTTATTATTCAGGAACTCGATTCGGCTAAATACAACCAGATAAAAGGGAAAAACATGGTTGGACTTATTAAAGAAAACCAACTCTACCGCATTAATGTGAATGGAAACGGGCAATCGGTATATTATCCGTCTGACAAAGAAAGTTACATTGGAATGAACAAGGCCGAAAGCAGCAATATTGTTATCTATTTGGGTAAAAGCAAAATAACCCGCCTCACTTTTGTTGGAGCACCTAAAGGAACCCTTAATCCTTTACTCGAAACTGTTTCGGACGACACCAAGCTTGAAGGCTTCAATTGGCGAGCTACCGATAGGCCAATTAATAAGTTCGATATTTTTGGTGATGCAGACAAAGCAAACCTTCCAACATCGCTACCCGATTCGGATAGTGGAATTAAGCTGCCATCGATTGAAGAAGCAAAAAGCGAATAACGATACAATAGCAAAAAATTGAATAAAAAAATCCGCCCAATGAGCGGATTTTCTTTTATATTCTATTGAAGTCAGAATCAGTTTCCACTGTTCATCGAGATCAGAAATTCTTCGTTCGAAGCAGTTTTTAACATCCTATCACGCAAGAATTCCATAGCCTCCATTGAATTCATATCAGCAAGATACTTGCGGAGAATCCATGTTTTATCGAGCATGTTTTTATGTATCAATAAATCTTCACGACGAGTACTCGAAAGTGTAACATCAACGGCAGGGAACAATCGTTTATTCGACAATTTACGGTCGAGTTGAAGCTCCATATTTCCGGTTCCTTTGAACTCTTCAAAAATTACTTCATCCATTTTAGAACCAGTATCAGTAAGGGCTGTAGCCAAAATGGTCAACGAACCACCCTCTTCGATATTACGAGCAGCACCAAAGAAACGTTTTGGTTTGTGAAGTGCATTTGCATCTACCCCACCCGATAACACTTTACCAGACGCAGGTTGAACGGTATTATATGCACGAGCTAAACGGGTAATTGAGTCGAGCAGGATTACTACATCATGTCCGCACTCTGTTAATCGTTTTGCCTTTTCCAATACAATATTTGCCACTTTAACATGCCTGTCGGCAGGTTCATCAAACGTAGACGAAACCACTTCTGCATTCACGCTGCGAATCATGTCTGTAACTTCCTCGGGGCGTTCATCAATCAGTAAAACAATCATATAAACTTCAGGATGGTTGGCCGAAATAGCATTTGCAATTTCTTTCAACAAAACTGTTTTACCCGTTTTTGGCTGAGCCACAATTAATCCGCGTTGTCCTTTACCAATTGGGGCAAACATATCGACAATTCGACACGAAAGCGAAGGATTTGGATGACCGGTAAGATTGAATTTTTCATCAGGGAATAAAGGGGTCAAATGATCAAATGGTACACGATCGCGTACATATTCGGGTAATCTTCCATTGATTTCCAAAACTTTAATCAATGGAAAATATTTTTCACCTTCTTTAGGCGGACGAATGGTTCCTTTAATGGTATCGCCGGTTTTTAAACCAAAAAGTTTGATTTGCGATTGAGATACATACACATCATCGGGCGAATTAAAATAGTTGTAGTCCGATGAACGTAGGAAACCATAACCATCCTGCATAATTTCCAAAACACCAATATTGGTAATCAACCCTTCAAAATCGAAGATCGTTTTTTCTTGTTGATTTGAGCGGTTATTATTTTGCTTTGGGCGGTTATCCTGCTGACGATTGTCGTTGCTTCTATTGTCTTGTGGGCGATTTTCGTTACTTCTGTTATCCTGTTGACGGTTGTCGTTGCCTCGGTTATCTTGTTGACGATTGTCGTTGCTTCTATTGTCTTGTGGGCGGTTGTCGTAACTTCTATTATCCTGTTGACGGTTGTCAGAACGCTGATCTTGTGGTCGGCTATCGTTGTTCCGTTGTTCCTGTCGAGGTTCAGGCACTCTAGTCTCTGGATATTTTATTTCAACTTGTTTTTCTACAGGGCGATCACTATTTTCCGTCAAATCCTTTTTTTCAGGTTGTTTGTCTCGGTTGTTATATTGTTTGAAATCCCGATTCTGCCTGTCGTCCCTTTTGGGGTAATTTTGTTTTTTGTTTTGTTGAAAATCACCTTCTGGACGTTTTTGTCCAACAACAATTGGCTTCTTCTCCAGTTCCTTTTCAGCAACGGGTTCTATAATTGGTTCCTGTATAGGCTTTTCAGTAGGCTTTTCCTCGCGTTCCTGATTTTTATTCACATTGGAACTTGCAACCTTATCATCTTTGAAGAATCCTATTCTGATTCGTTTTCTTTTCGATTTGTTATCATCATCTAAAGACTGATCATTGTATGCTTTGTCTTCTTTTCCTTTTGATGAAAACGGTTTATTAGGTTTACTCTTGATTTCAGATGCTTGTATCGCCTGCGTATCAAGTATTTTATAAATCAGTTCTTGTTTTTTATATTTCTCGATACGAGGGATTTGAAGTTCCTTTGCAATATCCCGAAGTTCATTTACTAACTTCTGGTTTAATTCTAAAATATCGTACATATTATTCAAAATTTACAGCCATGAAATTAAATTCAAGGCTTAATACAAAATTTTTGATTGATTATTTATTTATGGAAATGTAGTTGTGCGTGTAACTATTGGATAATCCAGTGCAATAATACAGTAATATCAATAAATAAGCAAAAAAGAAAACCCTTTTTTCAATTCTCAACAAAATCTATAATTTAAACAGATTAAATAAAGATTTAATTTTCATAAACCATCTATGCTTTCAATTGTTACAGAGTTCGATTTATTTACATTTGCAAACTTAAAACATTAAATTATTACAAATGAATATTGCAATTAATAAAATGGTTACCCTAAGTTATATTCTTAGGTCCGATGATAAATCGGGAGATATTATTGAGCAAACTTCCGAAAGTACGCCTTTGAAATTTGTTTATGGTATTGGAGCTATGCTTCCAATGTTTGAATTCAACCTGGCAGGTTTAAAACAAGGCGACAATTTTGAAATGAAACTTGATGCAAAAGATGCATATGGAGAAATTGATGAAGAAGCTGTAGTTGAACTTTCTAAAGATATTTTCGTTGTCGACGGAGTTTTCGATGAAGAACGCTTTACTATTGGAAACCATGTTCCAATGCAAACGTCAAACGGAGAACGTATAAATGGTACAATCGTTAATGTTGATGAAAATTCATTAACCATGGACTTTAACCATCCTCTGGCAGGAATCGATTTACATTTCGAAGGAAACATCATCGAAGTTCGCGATGCTACAGAAGAAGAATTGACACCAATGGCAGGTTGCGGTTGTGGCTGCAGTTCTGAAGGTTGTGGTTCAAGCTGCGGCGACGATAACGGTTGCGGTTGCGATTCTGAAGGTTGCGGTTGCTAATCTCCAAATTTAGACATGAACTCATTCGGACAACTTTTTAGACTAACCACATTTGGAGAATCGCACGGTGCTGGAATTGGTGGAATCATCGATGGTTGCCCTGCCGGTTTATCTATCGATGTAGAATTTGTACAATCGGAACTCGACCGTCGTAAACCCGGACAATCGAAAATTACCACACAACGAAACGAAACCGATACGGTGCAGTTTTTTTCGGGTATTTTCGAAGGAAAAACCACTGGTACGCCTATTGGTTTCTTTGTAAAAAACAAAGATCAGCACTCCAACGATTATAACGACCTGAAGGATATTTTTCGTCCGTCGCACGCCGACTATACTTACATTCAAAAGTATGGTGTTCGCGATCATCGCGGAGGTGGCCGTTCGTCGGCACGCGAAACCATTGCAAGGGTTGTGGGTGGTGCAATTGCAAAACAGTTGTTGGTACAATTGAACATTACCGTACAGGCCTATGTGCAAAGCGTTGGAACCATTGAGTTGGATAAACCTTATACCGAGCTCGATTTGTCGAAGACAGAAAGTAACATTGTACGTTGTCCCGATGCTGAAACAGCAGAAAAAATGATAGCCCGTATTGAAGATGCAGGCCGAGATCATGACACTGTTGGCGGTACCATTTCGTGTGTGATCAAGGGCGTTCCTGCAGGCTGGGGGGCTCCTGTTTTCAATAAACTGCATGCCGATTTGGGTTTTGCCATGTTGGGGATCAATGCGGTTAAAGGTTTTGAATACGGTTCAGGTTTCGAAGGCACCAAGCTTTCGGGAAGTGAGCACAACGATATTTTTGTGACCGAAAATGGAGTTGTGAAAACCGTTACAAACCATTCAGGTGGTATTCAGGGAGGAATTTCAAATGGTCAGGATATCTATATGAAAGTGGCTTTTAAACCAATTGCTACTTTGTTGAAAGAACAGAAAACCATTGATGCTGAATTGAATGAAACAACCATCAATCCAAAAGGTCGTCACGATCCCTGTGTATTGCCCCGCGCAGTACCAATAGTGGAAAGCATGGCTGCTCTGGTTTTGGCCGATCACTACTTATTGAGTAAAACTTCTCGATTATAACAAAAAATCCCGGTGGTAAGCCGGGATTTTTAATTAACACCAGAAGCCGCTGTGAACTCAGAGGAAGAATTTATAAATTATCTCTGTACTTTCAGCGTTATCTAGTGTTTTATTATTCTATCATATTCAGAAAATCCTCTTCTGAAATAATTGGTATTCCTAGTTTCTGTACTTTTTCGAGTTTGCTTGGACCAATATTTTCGCCTGCAAGCAAATAACTGGTGTTTTTCGAAATGGAACCAACGTTCTTCCCTCCATGCAATTCAATCATCTCTTTCAACTCTTCGCGCGAGTGTTTCTGAAAAGTTCCTGAGATAATGATCGACAGCCCTGCCAACTTATCAGATGTTCCCGCAAGTTGTTCTTCCGAGAGCTCAAACTGAAGTCCAATTTTCCGCAATCGTTCAACCAATTCGCGATTTTGGGGCACTGCAAACCAATCGATAAAACTTTGTGCTATTCGGTCGCCTATTTCATTTATATAAGTAAGTTGTTCTAGCGGTGCAGCAATTAAAGCATCAATATTTTTAAACGCCTTGACCAGAATTTTGGCAACAGTTTCACCAACAAAGCGAATTCCTAACGAAAATAAAACTCGTTCAAAAGGAACAGACTTCGAAGCTTCCAACCCGTCAATAATACGCTGAGCTGATTTATCGCCCAACCGTTCAAGGGCTGAAATATCTTCTGCTTTCAATTGGTACAAATCTGCAACATTGGCAATCATCCCTTTGTTATAGAACAGTTCTACGGTCTCCTCTCCCATCCCATCGATGTTCATGGCTTTGCGGCTGATGAAGTGGATGATTTTTCCCTTTATTTGTGGCGGACAACCATTTTCATTCAGACAAAAATATTTTGCTTCGCCCTCTTCTCTAATCAATTCAGCCCCACACTCTGGACAAGTTTTGACGAATTCAACACGTTGATTCATCGGGTGGCGCTCAGCTTCATTCACTCCAACAATTTTGGGAATAATTTCGCCACCCTTTTCAACTTTCACAATATCATTGATGTGCAGGTCGAGTGCCGCAATAATATCGGCATTGTGAAGCGAAGCGCGTTTCACCGTTGTACCTGCCAACTGCACCGGTTCGAGGTTTGCCACAGGAGTAACTGCACCAGTTCTTCCAACCTGATAAGAAACTGATAGCAATTTGGTCTCTGCTTGTTCTGCCTTGAATTTATAAGCCACAGCCCAACGCGGTGATTTTGCTGTTGTTCCTAAATCGTTTTGGATAGCTATTGAATTCACTTTTATCACCACTCCGTCAGTTGCCATTGGCAAATTATGACGCTCATTGTCCCAATGATGGATAAACTCTAGCACTTCATCAATATTCTTGCAAACGCGGGTGTGTTCCGATGTTTTGAAACCCCACGAAGTGGCCAGTTCAAGGTTGCGCGAATGGCTTTCGGTAAGCCTGATTTGGCTTGGCACAAAGTAGAAATAAGCATCTAATCCTCGTTTAGCAACAACCGATGAATCCTGCATTTTTATGGTGCCCGAAGTGGTGTTCCGTGGATTTGCCATGGGCTCTTCGCCGTTCGAAACCCGTTCAGTGTTAAGCTTATTGAATGCTTCGTAAGGCATCACTATTTCGCCCCTAATTTCGAACTCTACAGGCCACCCTTCACCGCGCAATTTCAGAGGAATGCTGCGAATGGTTTTTACATTAGCTGTTACATCGTCGCCCAGATCGCCATCGCCACGGGTTACGGCATGTTTCAACACTCCATTTTCATAAGTCAAGCTAATGGAAACACCGTCGAACTTGAGCTCGCAAACATATTCAGGTTCTAAGTTGGTTTCTTTGCGTATGCGATTATCGAAATCGCGCAAATCACCTTCGTTATAGGTATTTCCCAGCGAAAGCATAGGGTACTTGTGCGTTACCTGTTGAAACTCGGAGGTAATGTCACTGCCCACGCGCTTTGTTGGTGAATTGGCATCGTCGAACTCTGGAAATTCTTTTTCAAGAGCTTCCAATTCTTTCAACAATTGGTCAAAATCAAAATCCGAAATCTCGGGTTGAGCCTTTACATAGTAGAGAAAATTATGATGGTCGAGTTCATTGCGAAGTACGTCAATGCGCTGTTTTGCTGTTGTTTTGTCCATTTCAAAAATTTGGATTGATGGTGAGCTAAAAATAGTTCAATTTTTAAATTGAAACTACTTCTGGATTTCCCGATTTGCCAAATTATAATGATCCTTTTGATCAGGATTACCGGAAGATGTCGTCATCATCTAGCGATCATATCTGGTACTCAGAATAATGTCGCCAGCATAATGCCATCTCATCTGGATTTATTGGATTAGCCGATCGACAAGCAGAAATATGAAAACTGAAAATTGAATGCACAAAAAACCTCTGAAATCTCTTCCAAAGGTTTTTCATTCTTTTATTTCGTTTTACTGCTTCCTATTCAGTTATCCCTTCGAGGTTAAACATGAAAGCAAATTCTAAGGCTATTTCCCTGTAAATTTGGAATCGTCCCGATGCGCCGCCATGTCCTGCATCCATATTTGTATTCATCAGCAACAAATGATCGTCGGTTTTGAGGTCGCGCAACTTGGCCACCCATTTTGCTGGCTCCCAGTATTGCACCTGCGAATCGAACAATCCGGTGGTGATAAGCATGTGCGGGTAGGCTTTTGCTTCAACATTATCGTAGGGCGAATAAGACAACATGTATTTGTACGAGTCTTCGTTTTTGGGGTTGCCCCACTCGTCGAATTCGTTTGTTGTGAGTGGGATCGTTTCGTCGAGCATGGTACTCACTACATCAACAAAAGGTACCTGCGCAATAATCCCATTGAAAAGCTCAGGAGCCATGTTGGCAACAGCACCCATTAGCAAACCGCCCGCACTTCCGCCCATAGCATACAAGTGTGGAGTCGAAGTGTACTTTTGGTCAACTAAATATTTTGCACAATCGATATAATCGTTGAAGGTATTCTTCTTGTTGAACATTTTGCCATCGTCGTACCATTCGCGCCCCATTTCTTCGCCACCTCTGATGTGGGCAATGGCATAAACGAATCCACGATTGAGCAACGACAAACGGGTTGAACTGAAATATGGATCCATAGAAGCACCATAAGAACCATAAGCATAAAGCAACATTGGTGCTGTTCCATTCTTCAAGAAATCTTTTTTGTATACAATTGAAACCGGAATCTGCTTTCCATCACGGCTTTTTACAAAAATACGTTCAGTTGTATAATCAGCCGGATTGTGGCCACCTACCACTTCCTGTTGCTTTTTCAACTCTTTGGTACGGGTCTCCATATTGTAATCGAAAACCGAATTGGGTGTTGTCATCGATCCGTAAGCATAGCGCAGCTCCTTGGTATCAAATTCAGGATTTATCCCAAAATCGGCAACATAAGCTGCTTCTCCAAAATCGATGTAATGCTCCTCTTTTGTATTCTGATTGATGATTCGCAATTGGGTATTTGCATTTTTCCGTTCATTAAGCACCAAATAATCTTTGAAAACCTCAATTGACGAAAGCAACACATCGTCACGATTTCCGATTACCTCTTTCCAGTTCTCTTTCGAAGTGGCATTTTCAGGAGTCTCCATCAAACGGAAATTCTTCGCGTTCCAATTGGTCACAATGTAAAATTTGTTTTGATAATGGTCAATGCTGTATTCGTGTACCTTTTCTCGAGGACTAAACTCAACGGGTTTCTCTTCGGGTTTATCGGCATTGATGAGATAATAATCGGAAGAAAGTGTGCTTGAGTTCACAATGATGATGTATTTCTCCGATTTCGATTTGTACGCCCCAATATAATATGCAGGATCGGGTTCGGTATAAACCAGCACATCTGATTTTGCGCCCAATGTGTGCCTCCATATTTTATCTGAAAGCAACGAAACCTGATCTTTTGTAGTGTAGAAATAAGTCTTATTATCGTTTGCCCAGGCACCCGAACCAGTGGTATTTTCAATTACATCGGGCAAAATTTCACCCGTTTCGAGATTCTTGAACCGAATAGTATAGATACGGCGGCTTACTGTGTCTTCTGAAAAAGCCATTATCTTATTATTGGGGCTCACATCGTAATCGCCAATGTCGTAGTAGGCATATTTGCTGCCCATTTTATTCATGTCGATTAATATTTCTTCGGTGCCTTCGAGGCTTCCTTTTTTGCGGCAAAAAACCGGATATTCTTGTTTTTCTTCGAAACGCTGGTAGTACCAATAACCATTCTTGAAGTACGGAACTGATTCATCGGTTTGCTTAATGCGGCCAACCATTTCGGTGTACAGTTTTTCCTGAAGCGCTTCAGTATTTTTCATCACTGTTTTGGTGTAACCGTTTTCTGCATTCAGGTAATCGAGCACCTGTTTGGTTTGTGCATCGGGCGTAGCAGCTTCTTTCTGTTCATCGGTTAACCGCATCCAGAAATAAGAATCGGTACGCGAATGGTTGTGAAACGTAATTACCGAGTCTTTTTGAATGGCATCGGGAGGTGCTGGAAATTGCGATGCGGCAATTTCGGGAACTTTGTTTTGTGTGCTACAAGCCATAAATACAAGCATCGACAGCGGCAAATATAGAAGTCTGATCTTCATACTACATTATTTTAGAAGGTTAGAAGAAATGCAATCGAAATAGCCTGATCACATTTCAATAGGTTAATAAAATTCAAAATGCTAGTTAGTACATTCTTGTGCAAAATCAAAAGCCATTGATCAATTAAATTACCAATGGCTTTTGAATACCGATGAACTGCTTATATCAATGAATCTAAAACAGGTAATTCAACCCAATATAAATTCCTTTGTTACCATCCTGTGGATCAACGGCTTTTCCGTAATCAACAGAAACCACAAAGTTTTCATTCATTACAATGCGCAAACCTGCACCATAGCTGAGGTGCAATTTATCGTTACTGGTTGTATCAAAATAATCAGCATGAGCGTTGGTTATTGTTGGGGCTAACTCTATTTTCTGAAGCACCTGACCTCCATCGAGGAATCCGTTCAACCCGATGTAAAAATTTTGTTTAATCCATTTAAAATGAACAGCCTTCCAGCGCAATTCAACATTACCATAAGCAAAACCATCGCTAACCACGCGGTTACGGTTTATACCACGAATGGTTTTTCCACCGCCCAATCCCAATTGGTCTTTCATTAACGATGTTTCAATTTGAGTTTGGTAATAGAATGGAACTTCGCCAAATAGAGTTCCCTGATAGCCCAAGCGGTAAGCCAACGACAAATCGCGTTTAACCAAGGTAAAATACTGACGATGGGTAAAGTTTACTTTTGCAAAACCACTCTCAGCCCCTAAAAATCCGGGAGCCCCAAAAATGAAAGCTTCGGTCCACATTCCCTTCATGGGGTTAGGTTCGTTGTCCCTGGTATCGAAAACCAAACCTGCTTTTAATAACGGAATAAAACCACCGTTCGATTCTTCTTGTGAAATAATTCCCCAATCAACATATTCGTCATATAATGTTTTTACGTTTGGCAATTTATTCGGATCGTCAACGTCTTTTCCTTTGTTCAAACGATCAACATCAACCGTTGAAATGTTGTAGCTCTGAAGGTTAAATCCTACAAGGGCCTTGAACCGATCATCCTTAAACGGAATTTGAACATCGGTTTTAAATCGGAAGGTTTTATTTTGGTATTTGTAAAACATACGCGATTTATAAGCAGCATCATCGGTCGTTTGCCATTCGTTGTTAAATTTCGATTCAAACCCGTTGAATCCATAAAAATCAAATGCCTGATCAGGCAAATATGCAAGGTCTGAAGTAACCCGAATGCCCGGAATAAGAAATTCTGAGTCGTACGACAAACGGTAAATAGCGCTTCCCTTGGTAAATCGGGAAACTTCGACATAAACATTGTGCAAATAATTTGGGTATTGCGAACCGTCTCCATAATTGAAAAAATTCACCAATGCTCCATACTGAAAGCCAAGATCGGTGTTGTAGGTTACTGCGGGCAATGCTCCAAAGTTCCATCCGGTTTTGGCATCAGCAGGCTTGGTATTCTCCTGAGAATAAACACTTATTGTCAAAAGTAAGAGAGGTAACCAAAGTAGATTTTTCTTCATAGGGATTAAATTATGTGGTTATCGAATTAAAGCTAAATCTAGCAAAAAAAACAACTTAAACGATTCATGATGAAATATGCCATAATGAAATTCCAGTGCTTTCTTAAATTTTTGGGTTAAACTGAAAAATTAACCATAACATTTCCTTTAAAAGTTGCATAATTACCCGAATTGTCACTATTTTGATTGACATAAAACAAATGAGCAACAGTATTCGCCATAAGCAGATATTTGGGATACGAAAAAGCTATGCAATAGTGTTATCCTTTTTTTTCTTCATTTTGATAGGAACGGGTTATTTATTGCTAAATACTGAACGAATAATCAATAAAAACCTTTCGAATTTTGTTTACGAGAAATCTGATAGCATTTATCGTTTGAATTTTGAATCGTTTGAATTCAATTTGATTAAGCACAAAATGAAAATTACTGGCATTACGTTTGTGCCCGACCCATTGGCAGAAACCGACAGCCTCAGAAGATATTATCAACTGTTCACACCATCGATCTCAATAGAAAACATCAGTTATCTGGAATTAATTAGAAACAGAAGATTTGTAGCTGAGAAATTCAAAATTGAAGCACCAAAATTCCTTTTAAGCACCGGCGATCAAGTGCGGATTCAGCAGTTTTCAGAAAGCGGTTCTAAAATTGGGGACAAATTGAACCTTCCGGTTTTCACTGAAATTGTGTTTGATACACTTCTTGTAGTTGATGCCCGCTTGAATATCGATTCCATCTTTTTAGAAAAATATGAGTTGCCGAAGGTCAACCTCGAAGTGTTAAATTTCAAAATTGGAGGAACAAAAAAAACAGCAACTCCTTTCCCATTCGATGTTGATGATTTATCTCTTAAAATTGAAAATATTTTAGACGAGCTTTCTGATAGTTTGCATATTTACTCTGTTGAACAAGTCAATTTATCGTTGATGTATTCGACAATAAAAGCTAAAAAGATAACGCTAGCACCCAAACCCGGAATTACCAACTCGCATGAAAACCTTTATAATGTTGAAGTTCCTGAAATTGTATTGCGCAGCCGCGATGCTGTTAATTTTTACTTGATAGATACCATATCAATCGATTCAATGGTTATGAAAGACCCAAAAATTAATATCAAATTTGGATCGAAAGTTGAAAATGGTACTCCCCCCAATGAAATTAACCTGCATAAGCTTTTTGAAGATCGTTGGAGATGGATCCAAATTAACAAATTGTCGATCAAGAACGGAGATGTTAAATTTACTGCGAACAAAGAAACCAAGGAGTCGCAACACTTCGAAAACCTGAATATCGATTTCTTTAACTTCAAGATTGATTCCAGCTCATATCGAGATAAAGACCGAATATTGTCGGCTAAAGACATGCTGCTTTCATTATCAACATTTACACTTTTTCATACCGACAAAGTGCATGTGTTCACTATTGAGAGCCTTAATGCCGACACACGAACCAACGAACTTACTTCGGGGGCTGTAAAGTTTCAGCCCATAAAGGGTAGCAATAAAGGAAAAGTCTCAACATTGATGGATATTAAATCTACGGGGTTAATTTTTAAAGAATTCGACTTTAAAGAGTTTTATCATCATCAAATAATTCCGATGAAAGAGATGATAATACAAAGCCCAACGGCAAAAATTGAGTTTGAACAACCGTTGAAAGTTCAGAAAGATAAACGCGACAAAAGTATTATTCTTGAAAAAACTCGCGACTACCTGACCGGTATCTATGTTGAAACTGCGAAAATCAAAAATGGGAAAGTAGAATATAACTATAGCAACATCGACGATAAGAACGGTTTCTTTAAAACGAATTTTGATTTCGAGCTTAAGAAACTGTCTATTGACAGCGTAACATTCTACCAATCAGATAAAATTTTCTTTGCCCGCGATTTTAACATCAGCTTTTCCGACATCAATCTTCAACTGGCCGATAAGCGTCATCAGTTGCTAACAAAATCGATGTCACTCTCGAGTAAAGACCAAAGTGCTGAAATTA
>Ga0209373_10001683_pt1 | contig 24805 bp, 19 predicted proteins | sample Higcelweek5metaG_FD_187173 | JGI IMG/M metagenome (GOLD analysis project Ga0209373, IMG submission 187173) | Freshwater pond sediment microbial communities from the University of Edinburgh, under environmental carbon perturbations - High... | ecosystem: Environmental > Aquatic > Freshwater >... | reverse complement strand
ATCCTCCTTCCAACTTGTTAATTTTGTAACAGGTCTCGTTTGTGGACTTTTGTATATAATAAAATATTATATCATATCTGTTGGTTTATGAATCTGGCACCATCGAGAAGAAGCATGTTTTCAATATGAATCTGAATAACCAGACAACGATCTACATTTTAATGCGGTGTTAAGCTTCTCTTGACCCGATCTTAAGGTCAGGCCTCCAATATAAACGTAAAAACCGTTGTTGAGGTGCCTTAAGATGAAGTTCGTAAAGACATACTGGCCGTTACTCCTGTTGATTGCCATCCCCGTCCTTCTCTGGATCGCCGTAGGCCTTGGAGGTTCCGTCGGCCCGTACGCCTGGTGGGGGCTGATCATCTGGGGCGGCCTTAGTATCCTGTTGTTCCTCCTGTCCCTGATCCTTCTTTTTCGCGCCCTTATTCGCAAAAAGTCCCGCCTGATGACCGTACTCCTTGCAGTCATCACCCTCGTGTCCGTCTGGCCCGCATTATGGTTCTTCGGGATCGGCCAGATCGCCTACCCGGCAAATCCCGAAACGGTGACGCCGTCCCTGTCCATACGGTCGCCCTTCGCCGAGCCGGTTACCGTCGCGTGGGGCGGAAATACGCTTGAAGCAAACTACCACGTCTGGATGCCGTTCGAACGGTGGGCATATGACCTTTTCGCGCCGCCGGCCGTCCTTGAAAGTCAGAACCTTGAGGATTACGGCATCTATGGCATGGATATTATAGCCCCCGTTGCCGGCGAGATCGTCGGGGTTTACGAGAACGAGAAAGATCACGGCACAGGACTCGACGAGTTCGATTCGATGCTCGGAAACTACATCTTCATCCGCGTCAAAGAGACCGGCACCTATCTCGTACTCGGGCACCTCCAGTATCAGTCGGTCGAGGTAGAGGTCGGAGATCAAATCACAGAAGGCGACATCATCGCCAGAGCCGGCAATACCGGTACGAGTAGCGAGCCGCACCTTCATATCCATCACCAGCTGCAGAATCCGAACGACGTGCTCATGACCGCCCAGGGACTGCCGCTCTATTTCCGCGACGGAACCGACATCTTCATGCCGGAGGGCGGCGGCGATATTGCGACAGACGGTACCCGTCAGCCTGTCGGCGACACACTCCTGCCGCCGGTAAAGGACGGGAGTGAGTCGTCAGCTAAGATTACGGAGTGATCCGGACCGGGCAGCTGACTCTGAATTCACCACTTCCTCTTCTCATTCCTCGCGAAAAAGCGCGTCAGTCCGAGTCGATCGTTCAGACCGCTCCGGCCTTTTCGCGTCGCATAACTTTACTCCTGGCATACCAGACGGCCGCGCCGATCCCATGGCCGACAATTTCCAAGCCCGCTCGCTCACTGCAAAAGCAAAACCCCTGAACATATATTCATAAGAATAACATTCATAAACAATTCCCCCGCAAACTCGACATGCGTTCCGTTCACCTGTGTAATGCCGAAAGTGTTAGGTTTGGAGTGGGAGAGCGGAAGTGGGATAATGCTTTGGCACTGGTTAAACTCTGATGAAGCTTCCACATTTGACTACAATTATAAATCTTTTTATAGCATATCGATTATATGCAAATTAGTTGAAAACAAAAAGGGAGTCTTTGTAAGAACAATATATCAAAAGGCTATTCTTACTTATCACTATTCTAGTGCTATTACAGAATTCGCCAATCTCTTTTCCGAACCAATTGGTGTTGTATAGTAACGCTGCTCAATACCATATAAAAGTTTCTTTAGATCTTCTTCTGATTTAACAATAAATTTCTCATCCATTTTCTCAAGACCCGGACAATAGTTTGATACGTATTCAAAAATTAGCGATTTAGATTCATCGTCAAAATTCTTAAGTGTTTCGCTTGCAAGTGCGATCCTTCGTCGATTTGCAGTCTTCACGTCTTTAACATCATAGTTGTCGGAAAGCATAATGAAAGAAGATTTGTGAAGGAAGTCGCCTGTTTCTTGATCCGTTGCTTCGCGATATAGTTCTGCTATCCCAATAAAAATACTGGAAATGGTGGATAGCTTTTGAAAATACAGAGTATCTAGATCGTGACTATATATGGCGTCTGGAATTTTATTTATTATTAACATCTCAACATTGTCATCTAATACCACATCCTGATTAAATCTTAATATTTTCTTTTTCAAAAGCTGCGATTTCTGAATCTTTTGAAAGAAAATATAGTTATTATCTTGATATGAGCATATAAATTCTATTGCCTTAGAGTCGATTTTGTTTGTCGTTCTGAAATTTGTAGAATCAAATTGCTGAGATATAATATCCAAAGAATACTTCTGTTTGGAAAAATCATAAATATGAAACCATTCTTCTTCTTCAAGTTTACAATCTGGCTTATAGTCTATACTATGCTCTAAATCATCTGGCAAATCATAAATAGACTTGTCTGAAAGTAGTTTTTCATATTTCTTTTCTCTTCCTACTACTTTGGCAATTAGAAGATTCATTTTTCTCCCCCCATATCAATAAATGTAAAATCATTAATCCTTCTCAATTGTTGAAATTCCAAATTTTTTGACTCATATATTGTTCTTTTGCTTATCAGGAATATTTTAATATTATTCTCTTTGGTTATATAATAAAATTTATATTTCCACAATAGGAAAAGAGGATTAAAATATAGTGTCTGCGAGAAAAATGTAAAGAAAAACAAGATCACATAAACATAAATTAGTGTGTTCGACGATGGCACGCTTAACGCGACGAAAAAATACCCTAAATAACTAGGCAAATATGCATTGTTGGCTTGTTCAATATCCTTTGCATCACATTTCATGCTTTCATGGCCTAATCGATTGGCACGATTTATGCTTACTCCTGTAAGTAAAAAAGGTATCACAAAATATAGGATGTTGGATATCCAGTCAGGAACGTTAAAAAAAGAAAAGAAATTAATCTGTTCTTTAACCAAATATATCGAAATTATTAATAAAGTTGAATTAATTGTCAAAAAAATTCGATATAGAAAATTCATTTTTTTACCTCCTTATCAATATGCTTTGTTAACCACCTCCGGGTTTTTCATTTAGTATTATATTATCATAAAGATTTTGCAATGTTCTTTCAATAATGCCCTTTCTTAATTCACACTCCCAAACAATCAAAACCTTCCATCCCATATCTTTCAATTTGTTAATATTTCTCTTATCTCTGTAACAATTTTTCTGAAGTTTTACAGTCCAAAACTCCTGATTGGATTTCGGTACAACAAAATACTTACAACTTTGGTGTGAATGCCAAAAACAACCATTAACAAAAACCGCCGTCATGTATTTAGGAAATATCAAGTCAGGTTTACCAGGATACCGTTTGTCATTCTTCAGGTATCTTAGTCCTTTGGCAAATAAATATTTTCTAACAATCTCCTCTGGTTTTGTGTTCTTGCTTGGTATTCTTGACATGTTGTAACTGCGTGCTTCTTCCGATCTCTTATCTGTCATATGTGGGTTACCTCATTTCATATTACAGGTTGTATTGTACGCAATTCCAAAACACCACTTACAGGAGGTCGAAATAGGAATCCGGGAAAGCGCCCATGAATCGAGTCCTTCCTCGGATCTCTCGGTTTAGGCTCGGCAAGGCTTACGCGCACTTCCTAATGTATGCGTCTTAAGAAATTAGAAGATTCTGAACGAGAATGCGAGCCTTGGGCCGCCTTCTTAAGCCATATTATATATAACATTGTCAACTGTTGAAGGATGTTTTGTATCGACTTGTTGGATTAAATCCGTCGTAACAAGCAATTGCGTATCTTTCCCATAAAGAATTCCTCTCATCCAATCTCTCAAACCGGTATCTGAGCTCCCTTTATCTTTTCACGCACCTCCATAATTTTTTTGAAATGAGAATGTGTCAGTTCTCTCTTGCCAGAGCAGTATTCAGTGGCGAGTTTCAAAAGCTGTATGTCACCATAACTTAATACTCCTTGTGCATTAGCAACCTCGCTTAGCTTGTTCCAGTAGTCAGCACCAAGGTTAAAAATATCGACCTCAATATTTATCCCATCTGTAAACCGCTGCTCTTTTTTTGCAGCAGCCTTCTCATCACGATTATCATCTTTGCTGATCAATAAGGATTTTGTTGAAAAGCTTAACTCGTATCGAAGCTGCTTGACTTGATCCCAACACTCTGGCTTTTTGCAATATGTCTCCACATTACCAATATTAGGACAAAAAAACACCTCACGGGTTATTAACGCTATTTGAGTGATTTCCTCGATCAGAAAGTCTGGCAGTTCTTGCTTGTCCCATATGTAGCGATAATTTATTACTAATCCAAGTCTCTGTACCTCATAAATGAGTTTTGCAAAGGCGTAGGTAACGTTTTGAATAAGGTACCCGCTCCGTTCTTTGTACCAATCTTGCTTGAGTATTGTTTTGCGGGTGGTGTTGAAAATAATCGCTTTTGCCACCAAGTCACGGAAATAGGATTCGTTGAAGACAGCAGGGTTGGCTTTCCACTGTTTCTCCATTTCTGATTGGAAACGTACCGCGTTAACCTCGCCACCCCAAGAAACATGATACGGGCACATATCGGCGGAGTTAATATATCGTGCCAAATCCTTATTGTCGAATTTCTGGCTGGATGGATTAACTCGCTCATACGCTGCCCTCTCACCTTTGGTCATTTTCATTTTAGGCTGCTCATACTGTCCACGTGAACGTTCAAAAAACCATATAGTCTGATATGGAAGTCCTTTTGATGTTGGTGCGTAGAGTTTTCGTGAGAATTCTTCTATTCGCAGATAAAACTGATGATTGGATACCAAATCTGCTGTAGTAACTTTGTTTTGGCTATTTGCAAACTGCGAAGTAGCCCTAACAAATTCATCTCCCCGTTCCCCTTTTTCAAGAATTATCGTCAATTTCATCTGGACAAAAATCCTATCCAAAGGAGCGTTATCTTTTATGCTTGCGGAGGCTAATGATGCAGTGGTTTGACCACCATTTATTATTTGGAAATCGGTAAATGAAGTTATACACTGACCTCTTCCCGGAATATCTTCGAGTGTTACGCTTTGGGCAGTAGAAGAAATTCCGTTGTTGTATGAGAAGAAGTTTTCTCGTTCATTGAGAATAGTTGCACGAATGCCCTTATTTACACCACCCCTAAACTGTAAGAAAGAGCGAACATTTCGTTCCAATAGTCGCGGTCCAAATTTCTTGTAAATATTTGAAAGGAACTCACCGGGAACTACTGCTAAATAAGCCTCGTATCTCCCCGCTCCGATATCAGCACGAATACAAGGTATGCCCTCTGTTCCGTAATCTAAAACTTTGATAATGGTATCTTCCTTTTCGGAATTAGCAAGTTGGGCATTATAAATTTTCTCAATATCGATTAGATCTAACTCAACCTTATAGGTTTTACCTTGAAAATCAACATCCTCCAAGTCGATATTTTTAACACGCTTGCTAAGTCGATTGGTACTTATGATAAAGAGATGAATTTTGTATATATCTGCCGCACTTCTCTTGATGTCGAGTCCAAGTTGGACTGCAGGGTTTGATTGTTCTCCATTTGAAAAATACCCTTTGAGGGCATTTTCGACGAAGTTAATCATCTGGGTACTGTGAGTGCTGATATCCGTGTTTGTTATATTTGCTACTTCATCCGCGTTGAAATCAGCGTAAAGCAGGTTTACAGTATTTGTTGACAGCTCAAGTGAACCAGCATGGATTAACATGCTTTTAAACGCGCGGGTGCCTGTCGGGACAGAAAAATGACACTGGTTGATTGAAGACAGAAGCGACCATTCGCTTATCATAATTTCAGCGACCAAATCAAAAAACACCTCATAGCAATAGCGTTCTTCTTCAATCGCTGTAGCTTTGATTTGATTTAAATAATAATCTCTGTATTCCATCAAGTCCATTTGATTAGACCTCCTTGAACCTCTCCAGAGAATTTATTATGAGCTCATAACATACTTTACAAATCTCTTTATACTTAATATCCGTTTCAAGCACTCGTGGAAATTCATCTCCAACGAGATATGGTTGTGTAGAGACAACTTTAAATTTTTCTGAGCAGCATTCGTCAGTAAGGCTAACGCCATAGGTCTGAATTTTACTGATGAATAACTCCTTTGTTTCATCCATATCGATTTTTTTTATAATGCTATGGAACACCTCGCCAATACTTGATTTACCATTCGTATATACTGGTGACATTGATTCCAATTTAATAATTACAAGGTGACCGGGTACTTCAGAAGATAGCTGAGATACCGATGAAATCTTTACACTAACTGAAGATACCGAAACTGCTTTAATTTCGAACCAGTCGGCATCCTTGGAAAAGTCTTTGGCTGTCCCATCGGCACCACTCCATGAGTTTACAGCGTCAATGATGCCATATTTGTCTGAAAGAATAGTATCGAGAAAATAAAGCTCTCCAAACAGTCCTTTTATTAATTCAGCAGATATAATTACATTACCCTTTTTAAAGAGGGACTTCCAGACATAAAATCGGTTCTTTAAATATACTAAAGCTTTTTTTTCGTCCACAATGTTATCGACGACATTGACAAGATCGCTGCAGAACGAGTAAAACACCTGTTTCGCTGTACATTCGAGCAAATCAAAATTTGTCCAGTATACCCGCTCTGTTTCTTTACCCTGAACTACCTTCAGTAACTTAGTTGAATCCATTTTAGGAGGCGCTATTGTGGATAAAAACGACAACCGAGGATGCCCCTCGTTACTTATCCCATAATAAACTTTAAGAGCAGACTCAACTTCAATAAGTTTTTGAGAACCCATCTCGCTGCTAATGTTTTCGAATACTTCTTTATCATATTTACTCATCGTCCAGCTCCTCCTCATCGAAATCATCCGAGTTCATATCATTAACCATCACAAGGTTTCCTCTGTAGATTATCCTCTCCTTTGCCTCTTTGGAAGGAAAACCAACAGCAAACCCAACAAGTAAATCCGAGCTAAAAGCTTCCTTAGTAGTGACACAACGATCTCGCTCTGTAAGAGTGAGATTTGCATCATCAATTTTGAGGTCAATGTAATAAATAACTAAGAGCGGACGTTCGCGTAATTTCAGCCAATCAGTCGCTGTTAATTGCTCAGCTGGTTTGTCTGCATTACTAGACTTCTTTTTTGTTAATATTAATTGTCGTTCTTTTTGTGTTAGTGTGACATCGCTATTAAAGATACCTGGGTCTACTATGCGGTTATTTGAACCGCCCATACGAATGAAATTCTCATCTGATGCTCCAAGGTGAAAAGTTCGTTCTGATGCGCATAATTTTTCACCTTGCACATCAGTGAATCTTATTGAATCGCCTGTTGCTATGACCACATCCCATTCCGGGAAAATCTCACTCTCTGTGGTGTATGCCGATAAATTTGCACAGTCGAATTTCTGATTAATTCCACGCCCGCTCGGAATAGTTATTTGTCGTAATACCATTGCGATATCGTCCTTGCTAACCCTGCGCAACATAAAGCGATTTGCTACATATTCAAAACTCAATCCTTTACTTGCCTGTTCGCCGATAAATCTATCAACAAGAGCATGATTTTTTCGATTCTTCTCCACCTCCTTGAATAGCTTTGAGGTATCAGCATACACACCGCCATAATTGACATAATGCTCAATTACTTGGGTGTAGTGCATTTTATTACGTGCTGTGACAAGTAATGTTGTCTCAAGCGTAGCCGGAGATTCTTTGACCATAAGACCAAAGTCCTCAGGCTTTTTGCCCTGTAGTTCCATTTCCCTGAATTGCTCTTTTAAGTCTCGGACAGCGTCTAAAACAGAGCCAAAACAGTCAATACTTGCCTGAGACATATAAATCCTACATAAGTCCTGATATCGCGGCCTATATCCAAACCAACGACACATCTGGAGTAAAGTGTCGTATGCCGTAGCGCTCCGGCTATAATAGCTGACACAAAGTCCCTCAAGAGTGAGTCCTCGCGAAAGAACAAATCCACCTATTACGATGACTCTCGAACCGATATCTGAATGTGTATTATAATCATAACGAAAATCTCCGCTGTAGCGGTTATTTATTATTGTTGTCTCGAATAATTTGATTTCAGCATATAAGTTTCGTTGAATATCTAGCCAAGTATACTCGTTACGTACAGCAAAATAGAAGTCTTTTCCATTTCCATCACCTAAGGTGTACAGTCGATGAAGCTTGCTCATTTCTTGGTTCTTGACAAAATCTTGCTCAGGCTTATAAGTATCCTGCTCGATAATATTTAGCAGTAATGACAGATATGCCTTTACTGCGTCACTAACGCTTTCTTGAGGGTCATTTAACGATGTTACATTTATCATCATAGAACGATGCTTATTTTTATCACCACGCAATGTTCTAATGACATTATTCAACAAGAAGGACAAGATTGCTTCTATGAGGCTTTCAGGCAATGTGGTAACCACCTGGTCTTTCTTATGTTTTACAGGAATAAAGCTCGGCTCTTCTGTGTTCAGTACCCTAATAACAGAAGGGATCGTCCCATTTTGTGGGAAAACACTATCACTTCCAAAATAATAGTCTGGAGCGTTCAATTGAACGATAAAGTCGTGCGGGAAAAGGTCTTGGTCTTCATCATTTACATCATATGGGTTAATGAAGATGTTTGCGAACGGCGTTGCGGTAAAGCCGATGTATGAGGCAATTGGAAATTTATTATAAATATCACGTATTCTGCGATTTACCGCAGAAGAGTCGTATTCAGGCTTTTTGGTGTTAGGTGATGCATTATCAGCTTCATCATCAATAATAAGTACACTGTTGCCTGAAATATGGTCTCCGGGTTGTAGCCAATCATGCACGCTTTTAAGAATTGAAGCGTTTTTCTTAACAACAAGAATAACCGGCTTGTTTGAGTCAGAAGCCTGAAAATTTGTGTTCTTCTGTATGAATTTTTTGAAGTCCCAGTCAGTATTTGTTAGCGGGACAGCATAATGTTGATGGGTCTCTTCCCCAACCCCTATATAGTTTATCATACCGCTACCAATTGAATTACTGTATGCACCAATAAAGCCTAAATCCACGCGATCCTGGGTTTGTTTGCGTAAGGAGTTCGTTAAACCCGCAAGAAGCACTATGACATGGTATCCGTAATCGCAAGCCATATTTATGAGACCGAGATAATTTGCAGTCTTTCCGGCCTGTACATCGCCCATAACCATACCACGTTTTTTTGAGTCCAATGACTCAAGGGATCCTTTGGGGTTAGCACTTCTTGATAAGATACGCTCGCAATTGACCTCTAAATTAGTAATAACGGCATTGTCCCAGCCAGACTGGCGAAGATAAGCGCGATATCTCTCGAAATATGGGCGTTCGGTATCTCGTTCAGAAGTAAACCAAATATCACTACTTGGGTTATCGACAAGTACATCAGGGTCGAAGGTCTTAACTCCAACATTTGTCTCGTACCGAGATACAACTTCATTAAGAATGCTGTTAAAGTCTCTATCAGTACGATAAATTTTGATGACACGCAGTATTGTTTCGGCTTGAGCAATTAAATCTTGGTGAGTAGTAGGCTTTTTCTCCAAGAATGCTTCGAGCATACTTAACGCCTTAGTATTTGTATTGTTATCCATTACCAAGCAACCTCCTTGTAATGTAATCTGCGCTCTCTTTCAAATTATTGTAGGTTTCGGTTGACAGTAACCTTTCAAGTAATCCCGCTTTGTCTTCCAGCTTTGCCATAGCTAATATATCGGTCAGTTCTTCTATTTGTTGCTTGGTGTCTTTCGCCTCAGCCCTGTCTGGAATATGCAATGTGTCATCGGTATGGTCAATCCAGATTGAGTTCTTGGGCAGGGATGTTTCGATTTGAGAAAGCAAAATTTCTAATAATCGCGATTCACCATGTCCCAAATTTTCAAACAACTCAGTCACAAGGGGATTGTCACGATTGATACTGTAGAGTGCGGTTTTCTCATGCATATTGACTGTACGTACCCAAACAGGATTTTCGGCGCTCTGTTCTTTCAATCCGGGGAATCGCACAGTTTTATTACTCCGCACAAAAGAGTCTTTAACAGAAGCACGCAACTCCTCTCGTATTACATCCGGTATTCTTGCCGATGATTTTTTTACATCCAACATCCAAATAGAATCTAACGCGGATGGTATATCAACTTGAACACGGGCGAGTTTGTTTTGCTCACTTTTTAAACCCATTCGAAACCAACTACCCCAAGAAATCAGACGTTTGTTTCTGTATATGTAGAAGCCTTGGTCATCATGAATACTTTTTGGATAACCTAACAATGCCTTTTCATCGTTAGTAATAGTATTCCAAAATGGAAGTGTGTATGGAGTTACCTCTATGTAGTAGCCACCAACCCGCAATCGTTCCATGTGTCCCGTTTGCTGCCTTGGAGCAGACCCAGTAAGGAATGGATCACGCTTTTCAATTCGCCTGTTATTAAAATAGATTTCATAACTTGAAAAAAAACGATGAAACACTAATTCCACATGCTTCTTAGCTTCTGCGACCATCTCGCGGAATGTATCTTCAAACTTCTTTGAGCAACTCTCAATCTTATCGAAATCCTGCCAAATTACTAGTGTTCCTGACTCATATTCAAACAGTTTTTCAATGTTGGGCAATGCCAAAATTTCAAGATTATCCAAAATACAAAGATCCCATTTGTTTTGCTCTTCAATTAGGTTTAAGTCAAATGTAATGGCATTGCATTTACCATTTTCTTTGCTTGCAACAGTAAAAACACGACATTGTGATAAAGATGCCGATTTTAAACCTAACCCAAAGCGTCCAAGTTCCAATTCGCTGTCTTTTCGTCCCTCTCGATTTGAACCAAGAAGCATAGCATTTTCCAAGTCCGCGTAGTTCATGCCAATTCCGTTATCAAGAAATTGGACATAAGACGCTCCACTGGCAACCTCACTAAACACATCGATTCGTCGTGCGCGCGCGGATATGCAGTTATCAATGATATCCGCTACAGCTGTAGAGAAACTGTATCCGATTGCACGGATACCGGTTATCAGCGTCTTAGCAGGCGGTTCTTTAACTATGATTCTCCCCACGACAGCCCCTCCTATTAGTCCGTTGAATCCGGTCTAGCGGAAATACCATATCGTCCGACAAACATTTCACGGAATATTTCTTTCAGCACATTTACAACGATAGAATTTCCTATCAGCTTGTTCATTCGCCGATATGTAAATTCTAAATGAATTGTGTGTTCATACTCCTCTTCTGTAAATCCCATAAACAGAAACGCCTCACGGATAGTTAATCGTCTGAAAGTGTTTCCAAGAGCCCCTTCGAATTTAAACAGAGCGGCGGTATGCGTCCTATCCATATTGCATGTAATTGTCCGGATTATGGTATCCTTGTTAGCCTCTTTACCGTTTATCTCCCACATTTTTTGCCGTGACGGGGTTGCATTCAGTTGCGCGATGTCAGCCTCATTTTTTAAAACCTCACGCTCATAATCCAATCTCAAAAACTGTGTTGCATCAAAATTACGTTCTTGTTTGCTCTTGCCAATGCATTCTGAAACCTTAATTAGGTGCTCACCAAGCGTGCTCACAATGAATGCCCTTACCCTATCTTGAGGAACCCCGAAATCAAGAGCGTTTAATACCATTGGCTCATCATTTTGATACCCTATGGATTCAAGGAACTCTAAGAAAGATTTTAAGTCATCTTTGAATGCATCACAAAGAATCGCTTTAACGTTTTCCATTAGAAGATAACGTGGTAATTTCCCATAAGCATGAAGCTCTCTTAGAAGCCGTTCGATTTCCCATAATAGAGACGATCGTGTGCCTGAACCTTTTTTCATTCCCTTGCCATTACCGCCGGTAGAAAGGTCTTGGCAGGGAAAACTATAGATAAGCAAATCACATTTCGGCATTCTTTCTCCAGTAAGTTGAGAAATTGACCCGAAATTATTACTTCGCTTATTCGCTATGTACAGACGCTCTACAACCTCCGGCTCAAGAAGTTTTAAGTTTGTCTTGCGGACGGAGTCACGACTGAAATCAAATTGGGACAGATAATTCATCTGTTCTTCATAGGAGGGTACTTCATAGGCTTCTTCGCCAAAATGACGAATAGCATCGTAACAAATAACCGCATCGACCATCCATTCGCTTATGCCAACAATTTCAAAATTCGCACCGATTCGCTCTAAAGCAGCGGCTTGCGCTCCAATGCCAGCAAACGCCTCAAACACTTTTAAAGTCATATATTAGCCGCCTCGTTTTTCTTAAATTTGTGATTAACATTGCTTGTTGTGAATATCTTTTTTATTATCTACTGCATCAGGTATGGAATCAATAACGTCGACAGCACTAAAGCCTAGAACATTGCATATCTTCATAAGCCATTCCAAGTTTGTTAGTTCCTCCTTTGATAGTTTTTCTACTATGACTGGTCTTAAATGTATCACCTCGCACAATTGCGTTCTGATTATCTCTTTTAAATTTAGCGGCTTTCATAATTTCTCGTAACTGATAATTGCTGACACAGTCGTAGCCATCTTTTAAGTTTATATAAACCTAATATTAACACTATCATCATACTCCTTTTCTGACATTATACTTGTCGATAAATGTTTGCCTAAAGATAAAAACATTACTAATTGACACTTGTATTGAGCCAATGTCTCCGATGAACTTTTGGATTATAGAAATCTCATAGGTACACATCGCCGGCTCAGGTCTAGTCCTATGAATATCACTTGGAAACTTGACCGACCGATCCCTGCCAAGTTCCTGAAGAAGACAAACAGATTGGTGGTTGGATACTCACAGGCAAACAATGCCCATCCGCCCGCTACCTTCCTATACTAATCATCCCCAAATCATGCTAATCTATACCCACATAATGTTTGTTGTTTGCGTTATTTTATTTGATTTATTTTATTTTTGGAGCAGACATGGCGGATCAGATTGCTGTTTTTCAGGAGGCGGAGCCGTCTCTTGAGTCTTATTGGCGTTCCGTGATTCTTTTCGGGCGGAATGTCGCGTCGTATAAGTTCGCGCTGGCGAAGTCTTTGCTGGAGATCGCTCCGACCGGAAGGACGGAGGTTTCGCTGGAGGAGTTGGCCGAGCCTTTTTCGCGTTACCTTTGTGAGCATATTGCGCATTCACCGAAGCAGGTGACGAGCAACCGAAGTTCGTTTCTGGACGCGTGCAAGGCTTTTAATGAGGGCACGATGTCCCGAGAGGATCTGCTGGATGTCACCGCCAGGAAGGGTTTTGTGAATGTCATCGATGCGTTTCATGTTGTGAATGACGGCGTCTTGCCGGTGTCTTTTTACAGGAAGGATTATTTGGCGCGCTCGAAGAAGATTATCCTGACCGATGAGATTTTTAAGCTCCGGGATATGGGGTGTTTTGATGATTTCGGGAAGGAAGCCGAGTCGAGGTGGCGTCTGGTGGAGACGGCCTGGGAGCAGAATATCGCGGCGAGTCTTCTTGAGGTCAAGTATATGGAGTCGGGCGAGCTTCTGTATGTCGAGTCCGGGCGGTTCCGGCGCAAGGCCGTGACGTCGGCCCGCGGGGCGCTGAACGGCTATCAGAAGGGGAAGTGTTTCTACTGTCATCGGGATATCTCGATCGGCGATGCGGACAAGGCATCGGCGGACGCGTTTTTTCGCGAGTTCGAATCTTCGTATGTTTTGGAGGACGCGGAGCCGCGTCTCGTGTCGGACGGCTTTTCGCGCGGCGGGATGTCGGAGGGCGGTCTTGTCTCTATTGACGGGCGGCCGTTGACGCGCGAAAATGCTTTGTACCGGCAGGGCGCGTCTTTGCCGGCGGACGGCGTTCCCGATCAAGGCACGCATGCGGAGACCGGATGTGACGTCGATCACTTTTTCCCTCATACGCTTCAGTCGCTGTCGACGGATATCAATCTGAATGGTGTCTGGAATCTTGTTCTGGCCTGCCCTTCCTGCAATCGCGGCGAGGACGGCAAGTTCGCGAGGGTTCCGGCGGTGAAGTATCTGGAGCGCCTGCATCAGAGGAATGAGTTCCTGATCGCGAGCCATCACCCGCTGCGTGAGACGCTCATGCGGCAGACGGGCGCCCAGCCGGCTGATCGAATCGCATTCCTAAAAACCATGGATGCATTTGCCATCAACAACCTCATCCAACGATGGGAAACGGAGCCGGTCGGAGAGGCAGCATTCTAGGGAACAGCACCTGTAAATTTGTATCGGAACGGCTAGCTTAATATATAATGATCATGTTTCTTGCGATCGGTATAATTATGTACGAGATTATGGAGAAGCAAAATGGAAACAGACTCTATTAAGGATACAGTTCGAGCCTTTGTAAATGGAGATAATGACATTCTTGCTTTTAAAGCCGAATGCGACAAATCCAATGGTGTTATGGAATGGCTGCAAAACATTATTGACACCATGATCAAAAATGATATTCCTGTAAAAAGACAAACAATCGTGATGAAAAATGTTGCTCAGAATAGACCGTTTCAACCAAAATCAATGGTTGAAGATTTTATCCCCAAATATGCAATAAAGAATACCTTTCTTTCCGCTGAATGGCGCAATTGTCCGCCATCCGTTAAAAAAATATTGAATTCTTGCAATGTCAGAACTATTTCAGGCGCTTCATACTTTTTTGGAATTGTATCAGATATCTATTTTCAGATTGATACCGAAACCGCACGGACAGAGCATTACTCAAATGAATATGAATTTATGTTAAGTGTCCTTCCAGGATATCTTGCCGGAGGTGAAGCAGAAGAATTTGCAGTGCGCTGGATTTTCCCGCTTTATCCTGAAACCATGAAAAAGGGTGAACGCAAAAAGGCAATCCGCACCGCATTGAAGGAAGCATTCACTGTGGCGGGTAAATCTTATCCACGCTGGATTCAAAGCTCAGGATGGGCAATTGGGACTGATAATATCCCAATGGTTTTCACCGGCCAAAAAGGATATAAAGAATATACGGAATACTATTTCAAAGATAAAACAACGAGTGAGATCACGGTAGTCCGACAACACTGGTGAAAGATAGAATATCAATCGCAGCAGATGAGGTACAAATATGGGTGCATGGGTTAATTTTACTAATCGTATCGATATAGCGAATGAATCCTGGGAGAGTGCAGCGACAAAGTATATTGGTTATAAGGATATCAACGAAGATTTATTTGAGGAAATTGTTAATGATCGGATGCTCAAATACATTCAGATTCATGAGCCACTTCAAACGGAAGCCTTCTATCTGATCGATAAAATGTTGTCAAGACGACCGGATATGTATTTTCGAATCTATGCATTTTATTGGGTGGATAAATTTGATTTATCCGTCTTAAGAAGTATGAAAAACCTGAAGAAATTATCAATCGAGGTATCTTTGAAGGGAAAGACAGGCATGTTTGATTGCAACATTTTGCCTGATTTAGCGGGGTTAAAGGTCCTTGATCTGTCATTATTCGATTTGCGGGATTATAGTTTTTTACAAAACATGCCGGAAGACATCGAGAAGTTGAGTATATCTGCAGATACAATGGGTGGAAGTATCAATTTTGATTGTAAATGGCTGCTGCGTTACTCAAAACTGAATACTCTTTATCTCGGGAAAAAAGCAAAGAAGAATATCGAAGAAATTAGTAATTTGCCCGAACTAAGAGATCTTACAATTAGAGGTATAAAGCTACAGGATTTTGAGTTCCTTCGTGACAAAAATCTGGAATCACTCGCGATTCACCTGTGTGGCATGACAGATTTAAGCTCTCTTCGAGATTTCCATAACCTCAAGCATTTGGAATTGTGGAGAATTATGAAACTGGAGGACATTTCGTTTATCAGCACATTATTGGGTTTGGAATCATTGCGTTTACAAGATTTAAAACACATTACATTATTGCCGGATTTGTCAAAATTGGTGAATTTACGCGATATCAAATTGGATAATGTTCCGGTAAAACTGGAAGAGGTGCCGGATCATTTGAGGTCAATAATACATCGTTAAGAGGGAACCAGATATTCTAATTATTGTATAAAATTCTCCAGAAAGATTAGGAGGAAATAGTTAATGGATGTAAACGATCTGTTTAAACTGCAAAGATATATAGGGAAAAGAAGCCTCAGCCAGACGGATGAGCAGATAATCTGCCACATTGATAAACTTGATAATACAGATCATTTTTCGCAGGAGGAATGGGAGAAATTACTGTATCCTGCTTGTGCCAATGCAGATACAAACATTCTAAAATATATATTAAGCAAGCTCATTACATTTAAAAATGTAAAAGAATTAATTGAACATACAGTACGATTTCGAAATATTAATACCGGGTATGAAATGAAACAAGTCGAAGTGCTGACGATTTTGATGTCATATATTGAAGAAAACAAAAAGACAGAGGTGTTAAACGAAGCACTTGTATTAGCCGCTTGGTTTGGAGAAGTAGAGGCATTGAAGTATCTGATTGATATGGGTGCTGATAAAAATTATGTTGATGCACAGGGCAGAAGTTTACGAGAGTTATCAAAAAATGCCGCGGATAAATTTAACGATTATCGTGTTTCTGATTATCTTCAGTCAATTTAGGTCATAGCTGATAGTCATTTGGCACGAAAAGATTCCGCCGCAGGGCCGTCACTTCCGCCCGTGTCTCGGAAGAACGACCAATATACGGAAGCAATACCCATACACATTGAAAAGGTACATCCCGGAAGTTAATCTAAATGGAGTATGGAAGCTCATCCATCGCTGGGAAAAACCCCCGGTCGGGGAGGCAACATTCTAGAGAACAATCCGGTAACCAGCGAGCCGCTCAGAAAAACAATGAAGGAGAACTTTTCCCATGGATAAGACCCTGGATTACTATGACCGGATCGCCGAAGAATTTGCCGCGGATACCAGAGATGCGGATGTCGGCGAACTGCACGCGCTCTTTCTCTCGCATCTGCCGGCGGGCGGCCGCATTCTGGATCTCGGCTGCGGATCCGGACGCGACAGCCGGCTTTTTCGCGATAAGGGCTATGAGGTGGTTGCCGTCGACGGTTCAAGAGAGTTCTGTAAGATCGCCTCTTCGCTGATCGGGCAGGAGGTCCTGTGCCGGACGTTCGAGGAGCTGGATTTCGAGGAGGAGTTTGACGGTGTCTGGGCGTGTGCCTCGATTCTGCATGTGCCGTCGGAGCACCTGACGGGCGTAATCGCGAGGATTTCGCGCGCGCTTAAAAGGGGCGGATTCTTCTACGCGTCTTTTAAATACGGTGTTTTCGAGGGCGAGCGGAACGGGCGGTATTTTACCGATCTGGATGAGGCGGGCTTTGCGAATATGATTGCGGGTTTCCCGGAATTCGGGATCGTCGAGACGCGGATCACCGGCGATGTGAGGCCCGGGAGAGCCGAGGAGAAATGGCTCAATGTGGTGGTGAGGAAGGTTCCTTAGGCCAGAAATGCTTCCTGCTCCAATCGGATCTTATTCTCGAGCATACCGTCGATCAGATCATAGAAGATCTTGAATTTCTCGTCTTTTCGCGCCGCGAGGAGCATTTTCTCGTACTCGGATCCGAAAGAGACGGCATATGTATGCATGGAAAGGAGCGTTTCAGGATCCATATGCCTGGGGATTAATTTGGGGGCAATGTCTTTTTGAATCTGAAGAAAGATACGCATTCCGCCCAGATCTATGTCTCCCCAGTGATAGATCCTAACATCCGGCGCAATCCCTGCTATCAACTTCCGGAAGAAATCCCTTTTGGATGGATTGTGGAAACCGCCGTGGTATATCACCAGTTCGCTCTCGCTTCGGGTGTTTGTTATGTACTCTTCATAATTTGTCCGATTCTCAATGAACAGGACGGATGTCACGGTTTCGCCGTTCACACTTGTAATGTCAGGTACGTTGGACGCATGCAGTGCGGCGCCTTTTGTAAGAGCCGCAAAGTCAACGGTCATACCGCTGCAGGAGTTCGAGAAATGGATTCTGACCGGTCCGCAGAATTCATAGATCTCCGGATTGCGATACAGATTAAGAGCACCAAGCAGTTCCTCCTCGGAGATATTTTCTTCGGCAGGCAGATCGGTGAAGTCCGGATGATTTTTTCTGGCAAATGTTTTTATTTTGGAGAGCAAATCTCTCTCAAGCCGCTTGGAATCCCGAAAGAGCGTGAGGCTTACGATTCGAAGGGAAGCCGGCTGTGCTTCCGGATTTGCCAGTGACTTCATGCACGTCAGAAAGCCTTCCGTAATATTCGTATCTTCCGAAAGATACGAGGGAAGTTCATAGGTTCTGCGGATTTTTTCTTCTGCCCGCAGGAGTCCTTCGGCGATCCAGTTCTTAACAGCGGAATTCTCTTCGGAGGAAGAAAAGAGCTGATGAATCCGGTCCGCCGTTCGCATCACTTGTTCTTTCTTTGGAATCCGCCCGGCAAGACGATACGCGTCGTCGACCCGGTCAAGTATCAGCCAGATCTCAGAAAGTATATTTCCTTCTTCGAATTTCTCCCATTTGTAGTCGATCCATCCGCCCTTCTTCAAGGCATATACGGCCTGATGGATTTTCTCGCGAGCATCGCTGTTCTCAACGTCATAAGCGGGAAGATCTTTGGATTTTGGCCCCAACTTCAGAAGTACCCGCCGGCTGCTTTGTGAAGTCTCCCGGTAATGAGCGCTTTTCTCATATTTGCCAAGGAGTTCTGATAATAGAACCGATTCTTCATTCATGATCGTCTTCCTCCTCAAGAAGCTCTTCGATCTCTTCGTCATGAATGTTGAAGGCATGTGTTGTGACGGACTGACCGTTCCGGATTGCCACAATATTGTGATCGACAAGGGTGGCAATGTCCGCGATCTTATCCGGGGGCGCCGAGATAATACACTGGAATCCGATTTTCTTAAGCAGCTGTATACTTTCGCGTATTCTTTCACCGTCCATCTTGCTGAACGCTTCATCAAAGAGAATCAGCCGGAAGGTATTGCTCTTTATATCCTGTATGCGATAGAGCTGTGCAAAGGAAGCCAGAATGGCGATATAGAACGGTGTCTGTGTCTCGCCGCCAGACTTCTTTTCGAGCGTCCGGGACAGGCGCTGATGGCGGTTATTCTCATCGGTTGAAATCATGTCGAAGCGCAGATATGTTTTGTAGTCGGTGTACAAGTCGATGTTCTTCTCAAGGGTCTCCCGGTCCCTCGTATCCATATCCGTTCCCGTATCGGCTATTTTCTTAAACAGCTCATCGATTGCGTCCTTGTGTTTATCCTGAAAGGCCTGCGTCGTTAGAGTGTAGCCTTCCATGAGGAGCATCGGATCCGTAATCATATCATAGAAACGCTTGTATTCCGGGTTCTCTCGAACCTGGAAACTGAATTTTTCGTTTCCCCATGAGTAGTTCCGAAGTGCGGCGTTCAGTTCGCTGATCCTGTTCCGCACTTCCTCGATATTCTGTTTCATCTGTGCCAGGAATTGATCGCCAAACTGTGCGTATGCCAGATCTTTGGCTCTGATGATCCGGTCTGCATATTTCGGAAGTTCCTGTTCTTTCAGGGTCGCGAGATGCTGATCGTATCGGGTATTCTGGCTGTCCGCAACGTTGAAGCTGTAATTAAAGCTCTTGTTATAATCGGATCTCCGGTTATGCAGATTCGCTTTCGCCGCATCGATGCTATTTCTTTTCAAACTCAGCTGTGAAGCAAAGGCAGAAACAATCTTCATGGGGTCTCTTCTGGCAGAGAGTTCGCTTTGGAACCTGGCCTCTCCCTCCCCGTTCCGTATACTCTCTGCGAATTTCAGGCAGCGCTTTGTCATCTCGTCTACGGCTTCGGCCGCTTCCGGAATTCTATCTTCGGCAAGATCCTGCCGTTTCTGCTTTAGTCCGCCTATCTCCTGCGCAAGTCCTGAGGCGGCTGCTTCGCCCTTTCTCTTTTTCTCTTCGAGATCCATGATTTGCCGGTCCAATTGAAGAACCCAAAACAGGTTGAGGCTGTTCAGTTCTATCTCTACCCTAACCACCTGTTCGCGCAGAGACGGCATGATCCGGGTCTCGTCCATGTGGTTAAAGAAATCTTGTGCCTCATTTCGGTTCATCGCTTCAACGGGTGATATTGTCTCGGTCTTCCGGCGCAAGTCTTCCATGTGCTTGGCCTTCCCGGCAAGTTTTGGTTCCAGAAGTAGCATTTTATCAAGTTGTTGACGGATCGATTTCCTGCCGATCAGGTGCGTTTCCCAGGATCCGGGATTGATGGATCCGGTTACATACGACTGATACAAGAGCCCGCGATCGGATACGGATTTCTCATTTTTGCGAAGATCGGAAATCCGGTCGCACTTCATAAGATCCCCGATGAGGAAATTGATATATGCCTTCGCATACGGATTTCCGGTCTCAATTTCTTCCGCGAGACTTCCGGGACGTGCCGGGTATCCTTTGGCCAGGACCTTCTCGCCATCAATCAGGCTGATATCGAAGAGTCTCTTCTCACGCCGCTGTTCGTCATAGATCGCGATCGCGTCCGGATAATATTCGGGAGGAACCAGAATATACTGCTTCTGTTTTCTTAGGTAGCCTTCGATGACATCGACCCACCTTGGCGTCCGTATTTCAAGAAGATCCGCAAGAATATCAACGCTTACCGGATGTCCGCTGCGTTCGGCAAGACGCGCCGCCAGATCATCACGAAACCGAACCAGCGTTTTGTCGAATGGTTTGATGTCTTTCTTCAGCTCATCAATTCGTGTCCGGCAATCCTCAAGGTCTTCCCCGGCCTTCTCTGCCGCAGCTCGGATCTTCTCAAACAGCGCCGCTCTTGCGCTGTTGAAGGCTTCCCCTTCGGTCTGAAGCATCAGTGCCTTGTCCTGTGTCCATGTATCAATCGTTTCTTCCCGAATTGCCAGCAGTCCGCTCGATGTATCAAGAAGTGCTTTGCCGGCGGCGAAAAATTCTTCGGACTGCAGTTCAGGGTCCAAAAAATCTTCGGCTTCCCGGAGTGCGGCAGAGAGCGAGGCGGCGCGGTTTGCCCGATCCCGCCACTCAATTCCGTACTCGGTTAGTCTTGTGATCTGCTTTCTCAATTCTTGAGACAGGCGAGTGATCTCGGCTTCCAGCGAAGCCTTTTCGCCAATCAGCTTCTCTTTTCTCTGATATAGATCATTTGCCGCCCTTTCATTGCGCAGCCGTTCAAGACTCGTGTCCAGAACTTCTTTTTCGCCGGCAATTCTTTTGATCTCCGCCTCCCGGATCTTCAGCGCCGCTTCCGTATCCAGCAGTTCTTTCTCCGCTTTCTGAAAAGCAAGAACCGCATTTTCTTTGTCGGAGCGAGTGATCAGGAAGTCATAAAGCGTGTATTTGTTCTCTTCCTCCTTCATTTCGGAAAAGACATTATGGATTTCTTCCAGCATCTGAATGCGTTTCTGAATCTCTTCCGCTTCCCTTTCGAGCCTTCTGTACTGCCGCAGATTCTCCTGCATGGAAGAGAGATCGATTTTCTTTGCCTTTTCGCAGATATTATCGGTTATGAACTTCTCAATATCGGTAATCGGTGTAAACGAAACCGCCTGCTTCAGCAATCGAAAATATCTTCTGTTGAGTCCTCCCAGATGACTGAGCAGTTTCTCCTGATACTCATTCGCAGTCGTCAGAACATCCCACTGCGAACGGTCGTAGTTCTTCTTGAGGAAGAACTTGAGGTCCTTGATTTCCATAGGCAGATCGTCCTTAACGAACGTATCCTCCGGTATTCTATCCTTCAGGATAAAGAAAATTGATTCGTCCGTCGCCGTATAATTACAGTCAAACGCGATCCCGAAAGAAATCGATTTGCGTTTCTCCGTATCATATACTTCGCAGACTATGTAACTCGAAAAGGGACTGTTTCGAAGGTAAAGGAAGCCGGTGTCTCCGTTGTCTCCGTATTCTCCGCGCAAGTATCCTTTAAGACTTCTTCTGGATCGGTCGCTGGCTGCTTTATTAAAGAAACGGTTGCCCTGTGTATCGCCCAGAAGAACAATCTGAAGAGCGTCAATAACCGTTGATTTTCCCGCGCCCGTTTTCCCGGTAAGAAAATTGATTTTGTCGAAGGAAATCATCTCTTTCGAATAGAAGTGCCAATTGATCAGCAGCAATCGTGTCAGAAGCTTCATGAATTCTCTTCCTCCGGTTCCCCGTCTTCCGCGTCTTCTGTAAGCGGCGCTGTTTCGCCGTCCTCCGGCGTCGAAAGGCTGTCAAAGATCCTCTTGATCACCTCGCCGTCCAAGGCAAGTGCGATACTCGGGAGAACCAGGAAGCGGCATTCCGCCTCTTTCCAATCCCCCTCAATCCTGTGAATAAGGTTATATCGCGAAAGCACTCGAAAAGCCTCCGTCATATCCGTGTCCGAAGGTTTCTTCTGAAAAGTTCCGAATGACTGGAGTCTTCCGACCACGTCCTCTGTTGTCAGCGTGATTTCTTTCCGAATCGCGAGCTTCTCTCTTTCCTCGTCATACAGAAGCCGTATCGCGAGAAGAAAGACCGTTGTAATCTGATTCAGCCGCACCCGGTCACTGCCATATTGGCTCTCTATATAAATCACTCCGAGATTCCGGTTCTGAAGAACCGTCCACCCCGCCATCTCAAGATAACTCCGAACCCAGTCAAGATACCGTTCGACAAGACGGTAATCGGAGTTACCCTTCATGGTTTTCTCCTCCTCGTCATAAACATCCGAAAGAAGGAAGGTGTGTCCCAGAAGCATATGAATACAGCGGGTCAGCCTTGTGCGATCCGCCGAATCCATTTTCTCGTATGTTTCAACCCAGAACTCGTTCATTTGATCTCCTTCTTTCGGCTGTACCGAATCTTCGGATATTGATATGCTCCATGCTGCTGCGATTCACTTAAGAACTCGATCCGGTAGAAGGAACGATTCTCGCTGCCGTAAATAACGGACATCAAGAGAAAGATGAAGTCTTCCTTTGTATGTACGGGAAAATCTGTGCTGTATACCACATTACCGTCACCAAAGATACGGCGAACGAAATCCATCGTTTTAGTGTACGTATATCGCGATTGATACTCGGTTAGAAATTGTTTCAGATCCGAATCGGATTTTGCCGCACTTTCTAACCGGATCGGCGCTTCCGGAGATCGAATCTTCTGCTTTCCCTTTGTGTAAAGAGACTGCTCATCAAAGTATTTGATATTCGTCAGCAGGGATCCGCCCGCCAATTCTTCCTTCTGTATCTTTGTCAGATTACCGAATTTCATCAGAATATGGGCGATCTGCTCTTTTCTGGTCCGATCCTGATAGAGAAGATATATGAGTTTGTCGACGGAGGCTTTGGTATACGCATTGTTCTTGTTCTGAATATCATTCATAAGGCTGCCAACGGAATCAAAAATGTCGTATATCTCAAACAGAATCGATCGGATGTTCTCCGCCGCTTCCTCCTCCGCGGCAAAATGCGCTTCCCGGATACCCTGTTCCCGCAAAATGACCATCTTGGTTTCATCCGCGTGTATCTCGGCGATCATTTGAAAGACCGGCTGACGGAATCGCTGTACCGCATCTCTTGTGACAAGAGGGTGAAAGATTCTCTCGTTCACAAGTTGCTGATACTCATCGAAGTGGCCCTTCAATATCGTATTTGCCGTTCCATAATCACTGAGTTTGCGGTGATATCTTCGTATATTGTTCAGAAGCATTTTGAGAGCATCCATCAGTTGACGACTGCTCTCACGGGCGTTGATAAGTGCGGTAAACCAATACTCTTTGGACGTATCGTCATAGAGTGAACGCAGCGATGTGTAGGCCGCAAAAGCATAGTTTTTGTAAGCTCTGGTGTCCTCCTGTGTTATTTGAAACAGGAAGTCCATCATTCCAATGGAATATTCAGGTACGGTTATCAGAAATTCAAAGGAACCCTGCTTCTGCTCCTGCTCAATCCAGCCTGTAGAAAGAAGTCTTCGGAGTATCATATGCGCCATACCCGACAGGGTTAACTTCCCCGAATTCTCCGAATCCCCCGTGCCTGCATTCTCCAATACTTCGAGCGGATAAGCGGCATCATGCGAAATATCTGTATTGAAGGCCTGCAGATTTCTGTCCCTTGTATTCTCATCCTCAACCGCGGCATCTTCGTACAGATCCGGCAAATAGGCAAGATCCGAAAGACGATTTGCTATAAGTGATATAATCGAACTTCGATCCAGATGCATAGTCCTCTTGTATTCCTCTCGAATGACAAGTAGCAAATCAACATATACCTCTCTGTTTTTGCCTGTTAAAACGGAAAAGAAACCGTCCGGCAGTACTTCAAAAACTCTCAAAGCGGTCCTCCGAGTATTTTATCGTTCCATTAATTTATATTCTATCAGAAAAAGGTATCTACTGTTCAATGATCGGTCTCTTTGAACTTCCTCCTCACGTACGCCTGAAGCAGCTTGTGAATCGGTGTATGATAGCGAGACGCGATTTCCAGAACATCGTCCTTGTTAAGCCGAAAAAAATCGTCGCGTTCTATCCGGAGTTCTTCGAAAAGGAACTGATCGAGAGCCTTCTGGCCGGAGAGCGGAGACGTCTTGTAGAGCTGATCACAAAGCGCCTTTTCGAAATTTTATCAAATTTACGAACAATCCAAACTAGGTATTTTGTTTCCTATGATGTATCATTGGAAGGAAATTCTATGTTAATGGATATAGAAGCTTTTGTCTTCGGGGGAGATGTTGTATGTTGAAACAAAAGAAATCTTTGATCACTTTTTTGTCTGCCGCACTGGTGCTTTGCCTGACGGCGGGCGCGGGTGTTTTTGCAGCCGGTGACACGGCTACGGCTATCAATCTTGG
>Ga0209373_10001682_pt1 | contig 24813 bp, 21 predicted proteins | sample Higcelweek5metaG_FD_187173 | JGI IMG/M metagenome (GOLD analysis project Ga0209373, IMG submission 187173) | Freshwater pond sediment microbial communities from the University of Edinburgh, under environmental carbon perturbations - High... | ecosystem: Environmental > Aquatic > Freshwater >... | reverse complement strand
TGGCCGCCACCAACCGCGATTTGGCGGCCATGGCTGAACGGGGCGAGTTCCGCCAGGATCTGCTGTACCGGTTGGGCGCCTTTTGCCTGGAGCTGCCCCCCCTGCGTGAACGCGACGGCGACATCCAGGCCCTTCTTGACTGGCGGCTGGCCAACCACGCCGCGCGCAACGGCAGCGCAAGCCCCACTCCCAGCCCGGAGTATCTGGAGCTGCTGCTCTCGCACCACTGGCCGGGTAATGTGCGCGAGCTGCTGCAAACCGTGGATATGAGCCTTGTTTCAGCCCACGGCGAGCGGGTTTTGCTGCCCCAGCATTTGCCGCTGGAGCTGCGCGTGCGTCTCATGCGTGGGCGGGTGGCCTCGCGCGCGTACGCCGAGCCCGTGCCCTTGGCCTCCACCCTTGGCGGCATACGGCCCTGGCGCGCCCACCGGGCCGGGATTCTGGAAAAAGCGGAGAAGGATTACTTCGTGGCGCTCATGGCCTTTGCCTGCGGAGACGCCAACCTGGCCTCGGAGCTCTCCGGGCTCAAGTCCGCAAGGCTTTATGAACTGTTGGGCAAGCACGGTCTGGTGCGGGGCCGGCGCGGTTGGGACGCGACTCCGGAAATTCCGGAATAAGCCTTCCTCCGCAGGGGGAGCTGGCCGGGCGGCGGGCCCAGATCGTTGCCCTGCGCAGTGTTGCGGTGTTTGGAACGGAATTTGATTATAAGCGATGTTGCGCGGGCCCAAGGGACGTTAGGTCATGACCGCCCGTCGACTGGAGGGAGCATAATGGCCAAAGTCCTCATCGCCGAAGACGATCCCATTTCCCAACGCTTTGTCTCCGCCATCGTGGAGCGCATGGGCCACTGCGCCGTGGTGAGCCCCAACGGCCGCCACGCCTGGGAGGCTTTGAACGCCGAAAACCGTTTCGCCATGCTCATCACCGACATCATGATGCCGGGAATGGACGGCACGACCTTGATCCGCACCATGCGCGCGGACGAGCGCTTCCGCGACATGCCTGTTGTGGTCATGTCCGCCTTCATCGGCGTAAGCGAGATTTCCGGTCTGCTGGGCATCGGCGCCACGTGGTTCATGCCCAAGCCCGTGGACCGTGTTGTGCTGGAGGATTATGTGAAGCGGGCCTTAGAATAGGCCCCGGACAAGGCGGCGTCCATGCGACACCTCTTGGCCTTGCGCCATGGCTCCGGCCGGAGCCGACCGTGGAGCCGACCATGGAGCCGGGCGGGCTTTTGCGCGCGGCGCGGAAGTCTTGCGCCCGGCGCCTGGCTGTTGGCCGGGCTTCTGCTGGCGGCCGCCTGCCTGTGCCAGCAGGGCCTGGCCCGCGCCGCGACCAAGGCTCCGGCCGCGGACGAGCTGGTGGCCGTGGTTCCGGCCAGTCTGCCGCCGCTCTACTTCACCGCGCCGGATGGAACCCCCACGGGGTTCGCCGTGGAGGCCCTGCGCCAGGTGGCGGCCCATGCGGGCTACCGGGTGCGGGTCATCGTCGCCGCCAATCCGCAGGAGGCGCGCCGCCTTCTGGACCAGGGCGCGGCCCAGGTGCTTCCCGGCATGGGCGTCAGCGAAGAACGCGGCCAGCATTTTCTTTTTTCCCACCCCATAGAGACCCAGCCGGTGCACATCTACACCCGCGCGCACAGCCCCCGGCGCGAGACCTTGGTCGCTTTGAAGGGCGCACGGGTCTCGGTGCTCTCCTCCAGCATACCGATGGACATCTTGAGCCAGGACCCGGACATTGTGGTGCTGAAGTCCCAGTCCTTGTCGCAGGCCTTGTTCGATCTGGTTTCCGGCGAGTCGGACGCGCTTGTGTTTCAAAGCCCGTTGGTGGACTTTACGGCCAACGCCGCGGGGCTTTCGCACAAGCTTGCGCGCAGCGAAAAGCCGTTGTTCGAGGTGAGCCGCTCCTTTGCGGTCACGCCCGGCCGCCCGGACATCCTCGCCCGGCTGGACGCGGCCTTGAGCGAATACCGCGACACGCCGGAGTTCCACTCCCTCTATAAGGCCTGGCACGAGGAGCCCGCGCCGCCCCTGCTTTCGTCCACGGCCCTGTGGCTTGTGGGCGGGCTGTTCGTGCTGCTGGGCGGTTCGCTGCTGTTGTGGCGCTATGTTTCGCTTTGGCGCATGAACCGCAAGCTTTTGACCGCGCTGGGCGCGCGCGACCACGCCCTTGCCGAGCTGCGCCTGACCCAGGACCGCATGGAGGCCCTGTTCACCCTGACGCACATGGAGGCGGCGGACACGCGCGGGCTCACCAGCTTCGCCCTGGACGAGGGCGTGCGCCTGACCGGCAGCGAGAGGGGCTTCCTGCTCTTTATCGAGAATGGTTCGGTGGACCTGAAGAACGCCCAGTGGTCGGCGCACGGCAAACCTCTTTTGGTGGAGCCGCCAAGACCTCCTTACCCCATCGCCGAGGCCGGGCTCTGGGGCGAATGCGTGCGCACCAAGGCTCCCCTGGTGGAGAACGACTACGCCTCCTGCGAACGGGGCAAGGGCTTGCCGCCGGGCCACGTGTCCCTGCGGCGCGTCATGTCCGTGCCCATGGTGGTGGACGACGAGGTGGTGGCTGTTTTCTGCGTGGCCAACAAAAGCGACCCTTACGACGAGACCGACACCCGTCAGCTGCAGCTCTTTTTGGTGGAGTTGTGGCGTGTGCTCCAGGCCCGGCGCGATGCGGAGACCATCCGGCAGGCCAGGGACTACGCCGAGAGCCTTGTGGAAGGCGCCAACGCCATTCTGGTGGGGCTCGACACCGAAGGCCGCGTGACCCTGTTCAACGCCGCGGCGGAGCGCATTACCGGCTTCAAGCGGGAGGATGTGCAGGGCCGTGAGTGGTTCGCCTGCATGCAGCCCGAGCAGCTGGCCGGGCCAGCCACAGCTTTGTACCGCGACTTCATGGCCGGGCGCGCGGCCCTGCCCCGGCAGCGCGAGGGCGTGCTGCGCACCAAGGACGGCCGCCTGCGCCATGTCTCCTGGCAGATCAGCCTGACCCGTCAGGGCGACGCCGTCACCGGGACCATCGCCTACGGCATCGACATCACCGAGCAGAAGCAGGCCGAGGCCGAGCTGCGCCGTCTGCACCGGGCCATCGAGCAGACCGCGGAGGGCGTGCTCATCGCGGACGAGTCCGGGGCCATCTTGTACGCCAACCCTTCCTTCGAGCGCATGACCGGGCTGACGCGCGCCGGCGCGCTGCTCAAGGGCCAGTCCGTGTTCGACCTGGACATCTGCGTGCTGGACCACCACAGCTCCGCCATACAGGGCGAGGGGCAGGAGGGCATCTGGCGGGGCACCTGTGTGTTCACCCGGCCCGGCGGCACACCGGCGGAGGTGGAGTTCACGGTGTCGTCCATCCGCAGCCGCGCCGACAGGCTGATGAGCTATGTGGCCGTGTGCCGCGACGTGACCGAAAAACGGATGCTGGAGCATCAGCTTTGGCAGGCCCAGAAGATGGAAGCCCTGGGCACGCTGGCCGGCGGCATCGCCCACGACTTCAACAACCTGCTGGCGTCCATCATGGGCTTCACCGAGCTGGCCCTGGACGACCTGCCCGCGGAGTCGCGCGGGCGCGGCTGCCTGGACCGCGTGCTGGGCGCCAGCCTGCGCGCCCGCGAACTGGTGCGGCAGATCCTCTCCTTCAGCCGCCGCAGCGAGCACAAGCTGCGGCACCTGCGCGCCGACGCCGTGGTGGCTGAGGCCCTCAAGCTGCTGGAGGCCTCCGTGGCCAAGAATATCGACATCCAAAGCGAGCTCTGCGCCGGGGCCGTCATCCTGGCCGATCCCTCGCAGATCCACCAGATCGTCATGAACCTGTGCACCAACGCGGCCCAGGCCATGGCAGGCAACGGCGGGCGGCTTCTGGTGCGCACCAGCGCCGCGCCTCTGCCCGCGGAGCTGGCCGCCCGGTACCGCCTGCCGCCGGGCGAATACATCACGCTGCTCGTGGAGGACCAGGGGCCCGGCATAAGCCCCGAGCACCTGGGCCGCATCTTTGATCCGTTCTTCACCACCAAGGGCCCGGGCGAGGGCACGGGCCTGGGCCTGGCCGTGGTCCACGGCATAGTGACCAGCCTTGGCGGGGCCGTGTGGGCGGAGGGCGAGCCCGGGCACGGCGCGCGCTTCCAGATCCTCTTGCCCACCCAGGACGGGGGCGAGGACCTGCCCCGCAAGCCCCTGCCGGGCGACCTGCGCGGGCAGGAACGCATTCTGCTTGTGGACGACGAGCCGGACATGCTGGAGCTTGGCCGCCAGGCCCTCACCCCCCTGGGCTACACGGTGGCCACGGAGGATTCGCCCGAGGCGGCGCTACGCACCCTTCTGGACGATCCGCACGCCTTCGACCTCGTCATCACCGACATGAACATGCCCCGGCTCACCGGCCTGCAGCTTGCCGAGGGTCTGCGTCCGGCCTGCCCGGACCTGCCTGTTGTGCTCATTACCGGCTTCAGCAGAACCATCTCCCCGGACCGTCTGGATTCCCTCGGCGCGGTCCGTCTTCTGCCCAAGCCTTTTTCCACGGGCGAGCTGGCCCTGGCCGTGCGCCAGGCCCTGGCCCCGAGAACGGGAGGGGAAGCATGACCCAATGCATTCTTGTGGTTGACGACGACGGCGACGTGCGCGAATTGATGTGCCGCATGCTTGAGCAGGACGGCTACCGCGTCGTGCCCGCCGCCGGCGGCCAGCAGGCGCTGGAGCAGGTGGAGCGGCTCGACCCGGACCTGGTCATCACCGATGTGGTCATGCCCGGCGTGGACGGGTTTGAGGTGCTGCTGAAGCTGCGGAATTTGGCACCCAGGGCGCAGGCCCTGGTGGTCTCGGGCGGCGGCCGCGTCGGCCCGGACATATATTTGGAGACGGCCAGACGGCTGGGGGCCCGCGCCGTGCTGCGCAAGCCCTTCACCCGGGCCGAAATGCTTGAAGCCGTGCGCCAAGCCCTTGGCCAGCGCGCGTCCTCCCAACCCCCCAGGCAGGAGCCATAGCCATGCAGTCAGACATAGAACCCTTGGCCGACGCCTTTGTGCGCCAATCCATAGCAGCAGCGAAAAACCGCGTGCGCGCCCAAAAGGCCGCGCAGGACAAAGATCCCTCCCAGGCCCTGTTTCTGGCTTTGGCCCAGGGGCAGGAGGTGCAGGCGAAAAAGGCCCTGCTTCTGCTGCGCGGGCGCATCGGCATCACGGCCGAGAATCTTGCCGAGGCTTTGCAGGAGTCGCGTGAAATGGCCGTGGAGACCCTGCCCTGGACCGTGCTGGCCCAGGCCGAGGGCGACCGCGCAGCCGGCGCGCTTTTGGTGCAGATGGCCCGCGCCCTGGCCAGCCACCTGGCCGTGCACGATGCCAGCGCCACGGGCGAGACCACGTATTACGTGTGCGCCATTTGCGGGCACATCCATGCCGGGGCCGACCCCGGCCGCTGCCCGGTGTGCCAGGCCCTGCCGGAAAAGTTCGTGGCCGTGCGGGCCTAAGGACGAGGAAGCCGGAGCGCCATGCTGTTCGAGGCCCTGCACTACGCCCGCGCCCGCCTTGGCGGCGAGCCGAATCCCCACGGGCATTTGACCGAGCTTGTGGGCATTTGGGCCAGGCACCGGCGGCAGCGCCAGGCTTGGGCCGGACATTTGGCGCGCGCCAGGGGCTTGTGCCTCGCCGCGGCCGAGGCCACCTCCCCGCAAGCGCGGCGCACGGCCCTGGTCTACGGCGGCGGCGTATTGAACGACGTGCCCCTGGAGCAGCTCGCGGCCTTGTTCCGGCGCGTGGTCCTGGCGGACATGGCCTTTTTGCCGCGCACCGTGAGCTTGGCCAAGGCCCTGGGCAACGTGGCTTTGCTCCACGCCGACTTGACCGGGGTGCTGCACGCCGCACCACCGCCCGCCGAAGCAGCGGACGTTCCCGTGCCGGAGCTGACCCTGGGCCAAGCCGATGCGGACTTCGCCTATTCCGCCAACGTGCTCTCCCAGCTGCCCCTGGCGCCCTTGGCCGTCATGGAGCGCACGTGCCCGGCTGTTGCCTCGGAGCTGCGCACGGCCTATGGAGCCGCGCTGGTGCACGCGCACCTGGGCGCTCTGGCGGCGCTGCCGTGCCCGGTCTGCCTGGTGGCGGACACGACGGAGCGCGGTCTGGCCGGGGGCGTGGCGCAGTATGAGGACGATTTGTTGTACGGCGTGCGGCCGGCTCTGACCGGGGAGAGCTGGATTTGGCGTCTTGCCCCGCGCGGCGAGGCCCACCCCGAACTCGACATTGAACGCCAGGTGCTGGGCGTGCGGGACGTGCACGCCGCCCGGCCGGACGCCAACGGAGGTCGCCATGTCTGACGAGCGTCAAGACGATTCCGCCGTGGGGCGGCGCGGACCTTCGGCCCCAGACGAACAGACGGGCGCGCCCACTGCTTCGCCAGATTTTCCGCAAGATTCTGGCCAGAGCGCCGCGCAGGCCCTGCCGCCGGACCCGGCCCAATGCCTGGAGAACGACCATGTGCGCCTGCGCGCCCTGGAGCAGCGCGTGCACCAGAAGATCGAGGACGCCGAGGGCTATGGCTTCAACCTCGACGAGCAGCGCATGCTCAACGCTTTCTTCGATCTGGCCCAGGAGTATGACTCCCGCCGGGATCTGCTGACCATCTGCGTGCTGCTGCCCATGATCTTCTTCCATCAGGAAGTGCGCGTGTACCTGCGCACCGCAGAGGACTCCTGGCGGCTGGCGCGCAGCCTCAGCCTGCCGCGCGAGCTGCCGTCCGAGGAGCCTCCGGTCGTCTCCGCCTCGCTGGGCGCCCACTTTTATGCGCCCATCAAGGGCCGCAAAGACACCGCCGAGCTCATGGGTTTTCCCCTGGAGCACGGCATCCTCGGCTGGGTGGAGGTTGTCGGGGGGGCTTCCCTTTCGGCCAAGCACCAGCTGTTCTACGAGAAGTTCGCCGGGCGCGTGGGCTACCAGATGCACAACCGCATGGCCCGGGCCAAAAACCGCGAGCATCTCACCTTCATCCAGAATCTCGTGTCCGACATCGGTCACAACGTCATTGTGCCCAACATGACCTTCAAGCTGTTCTTCAACCGGCTGCGCGGGTCCATTTCCGCCCTGGAGCGGCTGATCTTGGAGGCCCCCCTGGACACGCCCCGCCAGTTCCTGCTGGAGCTCGACGTGCTGCAGACCCGCATGCGCTCGCAGTATGAGGAGATCAACCGGCACTACGAGCAGACCAGCCTGTTTTTGGAGACCCTGCTGCGCCGGCGGCACTTTGAGGAAGGCCGCTATGTGTTGGAGAAACGCCTGGTCAATCTGCGCCAGCAGGTGGTGGACCCTCAAGTGGAGCGCTTCCGCCCGCGGCTCAGCGACCGGGGCGTGGCAATCGACCTCTCCATGGGCGGCATTCCGGACAAGCCCGTCATGCTCATGGCCGACCTGGGGCTTGTGGCCCAGGTGTACGCCAACCTCTTTTCCAACGCCGTCAAGTACACGCGGGCCGTCACCGGGCCGGACGGCCTGACCAGGAAATTCATGGCCTATGGCTGGGCCGTGCAGCCCGATGTCTTCGGCCCGGGCCGCGACGGGGTGAAGCTGAACGTCTTCACCACCGGCCCCGTGATCCCGGAGAGCGAGCGCGGCCAGCTGTTCCGGCCGGGCTTCCGCGCCAGCACCACCGGGCAGGAGCACGGCACCGGCCAGGGTCTGGCCTTTGTGCGCCAGGTGGTTGCTTTGCATGGCGGGCAGGTGGGCTACGAGGCTGAGCCGCTGGGCAACAACTTCTTCATCATCCTGCCGCTGGAGAGCGACAAGCCGCAGTTGGAAGACACGCGCTCGTGCTGAGCCCGGCATATCCATCTGAACTGGCTTGCGGGAACGTCGTAGCGCCGAGAGGAGGCATAGGTCAGCGGCCGTAGCTGACGACGCTGGAGCGCCCTCCTGCGACAAACAGGCAAAAGGAAAGGCCTTGGGAGGACCATAGCATGTTGAGAAAACGTAATATTAAGAGATGCGATCAGTAATCAGGGCAGTGCGTAACAACGACGAAACAATTTGCAGTCTTGAGCGGGGCATTGCAATAATTCAGAGCAACGGCAGAGGCGTCTTCAGCGTTGGCTCCGTAACCTGCGCTCCATCTGCGCAGTTTGTCATTATTGATGGCAAAAGCTACGCACCCGTCATGATTCTTTGCAAAGCATGACTTGCAATCAGAATAGGAACATTTTGAGACAGCATTAGTAACGGCTTCTTCTTCGGACGAGTAACTTCTTCCAAGGTAGACAGTATTTGCTGCTCTTGAAAATGACAAATATACATAATTGCCTTTAGCCTGTGTCGTTTGTATCTTTGTCTCTCCTGTATGCGGAATAGTGCTCTTCATCCCTGGTGAACCACATGAAGAAATAATGAACAAGATTGAAAGTAAACATGAGAGTAGGAATTTATTATTCCGCATCTTTCACACACTCGAGAAACTTGGTACGTATAAACTCAATTTTGTCTTTGCCTGTGGGCAATACCGTGTTGGAAACAACGAAATAAAATTTAGTGTAGGTGTTAAGATATCCATTCCCCAGCAGCAGGCCACCGAAGAAATCTGTTGAGAATGTATAGCCTTTTTCAGTCAAAAACTCTGCTAATCCTGTGAACCTTGTTGGTTTAAAGTTATAGAATTTTTCGTTCATTGGACCAGGCGTTGCGACTCTCCACCGGTCTGGGAGCTTCTCGTATTGAGCAATGAAGATTTCTACAAGTTCATTAGTGTTGTTAAACTTCTTCCCAAAAACTTCATTTATCAAAAGATATGAACTGACGTTTAACTGATTTTCAGCCTTCATATTCACAGTAGAGGTGAATGAGCCAATATATACAAAGTCGGGGGCAAGCTCATAAACCTTGTCAGCCGAGTAATAGACGCAGTTGCCCTCTACTCTGCCGGTCATCGCGATGGATGACCGAGATGTGGCAAATGTGAACAAGCACAAAAGAAAAATGACAAATCGTGCCTTTGTCATCTGTCCCTCCCCTCTCTTATCATATCGTCTTTGCTAATACAGAGCTCCTTGTGGGAGTCAAGGGGGAGAGAGTCGTGTTTTCTGACTATACGATGCGTTCCGCCCCCGGACCCGGCGAAAGGGGAAAGTCTATTGTTCCCTTGGGCCGGGGCTGGGGCCTTTGCCTCGCCGTTATTCCAGCACGGCGCCCTGGGCGGCGCTGGTCACGTGCTTCACGTAGCGCTTCAGGAAAGGCGATTTGATGGTCTTGCGCTTGGGGCGGTACTTGGCCTTGCGTTCGGCCAAAATGGCCTCGTCGACCAGCAGGTTCAGCTTGCGGCCGGGGATGTCGATCTCGATGATGTCGCCGTCTTGCACGAGTCCGATGAGGCCCCCGCTGGCGGCCTCTGGCGAGACGTGGCCGATGGCTGCCCCGCGCGAGCCGCCGGAGAAGCGGCCGTCGGTGATGAGGGCGACGGATTCGCCAAGGCCCATGCCCATGATGGTGCTGGTGGGGGAGAGCATTTCGCGCATGCCGGGGCCGCCCTTGGGGCCTTCGTAGCGGATGACCACGGCGTCGCCGGGCTTGATGGCTCCGCCGATGATGGCCTCGAAGGCCTCGGCCTCGGAGTCGAAGGGGCGCGCCTTGGCCTTGCGCTGCATCATCTCCGGCGCCACGGCGCTCTGCTTCACCACCGCGCCGAGGGGGGCCAGGTTGCCGAAGAGCACGGCGATGCCGCCCTGCTGGGCGTAGGGGGAGTCGATGGGGCGCACGATGTTGTAGTCGCGCACGGCGGCTTTGAGCTCGGCGAGGTTTTCGCCCACGGTCTTGCCGGTGCAGGTCAGGGCGCCGGTCTCGATGAGTCCGGCCTTGTTCAGCTCGGACATGACGCCGGGAATGCCACCCGCGGCGTTCAGGTCCTGGATGTAGTCCGGCCCGGCCGGGGCCAGGCGGCAGAGGTTCGGCGTGGTGCGGCTCACTTCGTCGAAGATGGCCAGGGTGAGGGGCAGCCCTGCCTCGCGGAAGATGGCGGGCAGGTGCAGCACGGTGTTGGTGGAGCAGCCCAGGGCCATGTCCATGCGCACGGCGTTCTTCACGCTCTTTTCGGTCACGATGTCGCGCGGGCGGATATTTTTCTTGAGCAGCTCCATGATCTGCATGCCGGCCTGCTTGGCCAGGCGGATGCGCGCGGCGGAGACGGCCGGGATGGTGCCGTTGCCGGGCAGGGCCAGGCCGATGGTCTCGGAGAGGCAGTTCATGGAGTTGGCCGTGAACATGCCGGAGCAGGAACCGCAGCCGGGGCAGGCGCCGTCTTCCAGCTCCTCCAGCTCGGACTCGTCCATTTTGCCCAGCTTGACCTTGCCCACGGCCTCGAACACGGTGATGAGGTCCACGCGCTTGCCGCGCACCTCGCCCGCGAGCATGGGCCCGCCAGAGACGACGATGGTGGGGATGTTGAGCCGCAGCGCGGCCATGAGCATGCCCGGAACGACCTTGTCGCAGTTGGGCACCAGCACCAGGGCGTCAAAGGGATGGGCCGTGGCCATGATCTCCACCGAGTCGGCGATGAGCTCGCGGCTGGGCAGCGAGAAGTGCATGCCCTCGTGGTTCATGGCCAGGCCGTCGCACACGCCGATGGTGGGGAACTCCATGGGGGTGCCGCCGGCCATGCGCACGCCGTCCTTCACCGCCTGCACGATTTTGTCCAGGTGGATGTGGCCGGGAATGATCTCGTTGGCGGCGTTGGCGATGCCGATGAGCGGGCGGCGCATCTCCTCGCGCGTCATGCCCAGGGCGGACAACAGCGAGCGGTGTGGGGCCTTCTCCATCCCGCTAGTCATTTTGGAGCTGCGGGCGGTCATTTTCTTGGTGACGGACATGGGATGTCTCCTGTTGGGGGGGAATTATTTTCTTGCGGCGACGAACGCGGCCAGGCCCGCCACGCAGGTGGTGGCGAAGACCAGGGAAAAGCACTGCCACGCGGGCAGGAATTCGACCTTCAGGAACAGCGGCGGCACGTCGAGCACGCTGCGCAGCCAGGCTTGCAGAAACTTCAGGCACACCAGGGCCAGCACGCTGCCCACAAAGCCCTGCACCACGCCGTTGGCGAAGAGCGGGGCGCGGATGAACCAGGGCTTGGCGCCCACGAGGGACAATATCTCCACCTCGTCGCGGCGGGCCAGCATCATGAGTTTGAGCGTATTGCCCACCACCAGGGCCACCACCAGGGCGAAGAAGCCCAGGGCGGGCCAGGCGGCTTGCTGGATGAGGGCTATCCAGCCCGTGGCCAGGGAGAGCTGCGCGGCGTTGTAGGTCACGCGCTCCACGCCGGGCAGCCCGCGCAGACGCGCGTACATGCGGCCCATCCAGGGCTCCGGGGCCTCGCCCGCGGGGATGTCGAAACTGAGCAGGGCCGTGGGCGGCAGAATGTTCTCGCCCTCCAGCCAGGCGAAGTCGTCCGGCGCGGAGGCGGGCAGCATGGGCCCAGGATCTGCCGGGGCGGCTGTGGCGTTCGCGGTGGCGTTGGCGTTTGCCGCTGTGGCGTTGGCCGTGCTGTCCGCTTTGGCGGTCGGGACCGGCTTTGCCGGGGCGGCTGGCGTTGCGGCGGAAAGTCCGCGCATGAGTTCGGCCATGGCCGCGCGCGGGGTGAAGGTCGACATCTCGGCCACGCCGGGCACCCGCTTCAGGTCCGCCCACTGGGCTTCCACGTCGGTCATGTTGGAGCTGGCGCTCCAGTAGATCTGAAACCGCGCCTGGGCCTGGGTCTTCAGCACTTCCTGCTGCACGTTGTGCAGAATCAAAAGTCCGGTGGCCGCCAAGAGCGCCACCATGCACACGGTGATGAGCGTGCACAGCTGCGGCAGCGGAAAGCGGCGCATGTCGGCCACGCCGCGCGCCATCAGTTTGCCCGTGCTCATGCGCCCCCCCGTTTGGACAGAAGGCCGGCCCCGCATTCGGCCCCGCTCAGCACCTCTGCCGTGGGCAGGGTCACCTGGCCGCGCACAAGATGCACTTGGCGGGCCTCCGGCGCCCAGGAGAGCACGTCGCGGTTGTGCGTGGCCATGATGATGGTGGTGCCATATGTGTTGAACTGCTTGAATAATTCGATGAGGTGGCGCGAGAGATCCGCGTCCAGGTTGCCGGTGGGCTCGTCGGCCAGAATCAGCTCCGGGTTCACCACCATGCTGCGGGCGATGGCCACGCGCTGCTGCTCGCCGCCGGAAAGCTCGCGGCAGAGCGCGTAGGAGCGCTCCTCAAGGTCGAGGGCGCGGATGACGGCGCGCACGCGGCGGTCGATGCTGGCCTTGGGCACGCCGCGCACCTCAAGGGCGATGGCTATGTTCTCGAACACCGTGCGCTCCGGCAGGACCTTGAAGTCTTGGAACACCACGGCCACCTTGCGCCGCAGCGCGGGCAGCCCGGAAGACCGCAGCCGCATGAGGTCGACGCCCGCGACTGCGGCCGAGCCGGTCTTGGGCTTGATGTCGCCGTAGAGCACGCGCAGAAGGGTGGTTTTGCCCGCGCCCGATGGGCCGGTCAGAAACACGAATTCCCCGCGCTCCACGTGGAGCGATATGTCGTTTAAGGCCTGCACGCCGCCGAAAACGCAGGATACGTGATCGAGATGTACCATATCCGTTTCTCCTACGCCAAAGCTTCGCGGTTTGGAAGAGGGCGGGCCATGGCGGCAATACCGACCGATGCAATATAGACTGCTTGAAATTTAAACTGTTGTACGCTAGTTGCGATGGTGTATGTGGTTTGTGATTGGGCCGGGCCGGATTGCGGCTCCTTGTGGGCGGAGGACGCCGCATCATCACTGCGACTGCCAAGGGGGGCGTCATGGGCAAGAGTTTCTTTTTGTTCTGGGCAAGAAGCGAGGGCCGGCAACCACAGCAAGGTGAGGCCGTGGAGCTGCGGCAGCTTGAATTTGAGACCGTGACGCCGCAGGACCTCATTGACCAATACCACGTTTCGACCCTGGCCCGTGTGGCGGGCGACGCAAACCGCCCGCCGGAGAGCGCCACGGAGTCCAGCACGGTTGAGAAGAACGTGTGCGGGCATATTCAGCAGGCGGAGGCGGAGGCCCTGCGCTCCTACAACGAGGCCTACCAGAGCCACCGGCAGCATCTGAACAACCTGGACGAGGCGCTTGTGGCCTCGGACGTCTCGGTCAAGGGCGCGAGCGCCAAGGCGAACCTGCAGCGCCGCCGCCGTGACGCCATTGTCGGCGTGACCGACCTGTTCAACAAGATGTGCAGGGGCTATACCGCGCTCCAGGCCTTTCGCGAGACGCACCGGCGGGGTCCGGACGCGAATCTGGACAACCGGGAGAGCACGACCAAGCTGGCAGTGCTGCTGTCGATCCTTGGCGTGGAAATGGTCATCAACTCCATCTACATAAGCCAGAAGCTGGCTGGCGGCCTGTTCGAGGGCTTGAGCATCGCCGGGACCATCGCCCTGGTCAACTTGTGCCTTGGCTTTTTCATCGGCTTCATCGGCCTGCCCTACCTCATGCATGTGGACCCCGGGAAAAAGGTCGCCGCGTCCATCGGCATTCTGCTGGCCGTTGGCGGCCTGCTGTGCGTCAACCTCGGCGTGGCCCATATGCGCACGCTGCTGGGCGAAGGCCTGGCGACCCTGGCCCGCGACGCGGCCGTTGGCGCGTTCCGGCGGCTCATGGCCCAGCCCTTTGATTTGGGCGACGTCTCCAGCTTCGTGCTGTTCTGTCTCGGCATCATCTGCAGCGCGGGCGCAGTGTGGAGCGGGTTCCGCTGGGACGAGCCCTACCCGGAATACGCCGACCAGACCCGCACGTACAATGAAACGCATGAGGAGCTGCTGGTGGGCAAAAGCCAGTGGAGCCGCCACCTCGCCGTCACGTTCGAGTCGTCCGTCCGCGAGCTTGAGGAAACGCGCGACGCCATCCGGCGCAATGTCTCCGAGTACCGCAGCACAGTGAAGAAGATGCACGACCTGCAGACGCGCTACCGCCAGTATATTCAGGGCCTTGAGGAGACATTGAACGCCGTGCTCGGGCACTACCGGCAGACGAACATCAGCTCGAACAGAACCGCGCCGAAGCCGTGCTACTTCGACAACAAGGAAAATCTTGCTCCGGCGGGGCTGGAAGACATCAGCGCCACGACCAAAGCCGAACCCGAACTCAAGGCGATTGAGGCGGACGCCTGCGCCCGCTTCGATGCCGGCCTGAAGGACCTGCACGATGAACATCAAGCTGCCCAGGATGCGCTGGCGGATTGCACTCCCGTCGATATTCAGCCGCAGGAAGACTGTGGGAAGGGTCGCCACCGCAGCGCACCGCAGGCAGACGGCGCGCGCTACGCCGAGGAGGGATGAGGAGATGCCGATGCCGGGCCGGCCGATGCGGCGCAAGCCCAGGATGAAGTGGGCAAACCCGCTGATGCTGGTCATCGGACTGTTCATCGCGGCGGCGGGGTTGGTGTACCGCTTTGCGCCAAACGATCCGGAGCCGGTGAACGCGCAGACGATGTGCGCGGGCGCGCCAAGCTCGGTGACGGCGGTGCTGCTGGACGTGACGGACCCGCTTTCCGACTCGCAGCAAGGCCGCGTGCGCAAGGAATTGGAGAGCGTGCTGAACGCCGTGCCGCCCAAAGGGCGCGTGGAGGTGTTTCTGCTGGCCAAGGGGCAGGTGGGCGTCGCCAAGTTCACCATCTGCAATCCGGGCGATGGCTCGGAGCGGCCCGCCTTCTTTGTCACCAAGAGCGTGGCCAAGGCGCTTTGGCGCGACAACTTCCGCGACAAGGTGCTGGCCGCGGCGGCAGAGGCGCAGCGGGCGGAGGGCAGCGACACCTCGGGCGTGCTGGAGGCCATCTCCTCCGTTTGTTCCCAGGCCTTCAGCGGCGAGGGCGAAAATCCGCCCAAGGGCAAGCGGCTTCTCGTCATCTCGGACATGCTCCAGCATACGCGGGGGTTGAATCAATACAGCCGCCGTCACAACGTGAGCTTCCAGGCCTTCCGCACCTGGCCGTATTACGAGTCCGTGCGGCCGACAAACATCGGCGGCGTGGACGTGTCCGTGTTTTACATCCGGCGTCCGCAGAATGCGGAACGGCAGGGGGCGGGGCATATGGCGTTCTGGCGGGCGCTGTTCGAGGAGCGCGGGGCCAATGCCACATTCACGGAGATATAGCTCCCGGCCTTGCGGCCCTGGCCGTGCGCAACCGCTTCCGGCGCTGACCTGGGCATCCGCAGCCTCCGTATGTCCCGATCTTGTTACAAATTAGTTGCAACTCTGGCTGATTATAGCTAGCATATATTCCTTCGTTTTTATGCTGCGGTAAGCGCGGCGCAATGAGCAATCTTCGCGGGGGGAGCTTTGCGGGAGCCAGATCTTACAGTCATTATTCCAGCCTACAACATGGCGCGCTGGCTTCCATACGCCGTTGAATCCAGTCTTTGGCAGAGTCGGGCGAATATTGAAGTGGTCATCGTGAACGATGGCTCAAAGGACAACACTGCCGAAATCGCCGAGGCTTACGTCAAGGCCGATGGGCGCGTGCGCGTGCACCACCAGGAGAACATGGGCCTGGGCCGCACCCGCCAGGTGGGGCAGTCGCTCAGCCGCGGGCGTTATTTGATGTGGCTGGACGCCGACGATTTTTTGGACCCCAACGCCGCCAGCGACATGCTCGGCGTGGCGCAGCGCGACCATGTGAACATGGTGTGCGGCAACGCTGTGGTTTTCTCCTGCAAGACCTTCAACACGCGCCGCTATTTCTACCATCCCTCTGCTTCGCACACCACCTTCGACAATCCTCAGTACTGGAAGTCCAAGGTCCTCTGGCGCTGGATCATCAACACCGAGTTCATCAACGGCCAGAACATCACCCACCCGCCCCTCAAGCTCGGGCAAGACATCGTGGTCATGTACGATTTGCTTTGCCGCGTGGGGCATTTCTCGCAGTGCCCGTCTTTCATGTATTATTTCCGGCAGGAGCATAAGGGCATGGACTCCTGCCTGGAGACGGAGATCGAGCATGAGCTTGCGCACTTTGCGCTGGTCAAAGATGTCCTGGTGAAGGCCGGCCAAATACAGCCGCTCATGAAATATCTCTCCGAGAATTATCTACGCGACATCAAGAACATAATGCCGCAGATTCTGGGGGGCGAGCCCCATTGGGAGGAGCGCGTCGCGCAGTTGGGGCAAGAGCTTTTTCAGGGCATTTCGCCCGACTGGCTCGGGTCGGCGTTTTGCGGGCCGGAGCTGCGGCACAGCCCGGAATTGCAGTCGCTGGGGCTCGCTTTCCTCAGCGGGGATGCGCAGGCGATCCGCATGGAGTTGGCCCGCCACGGTCAAGTAACACCGGCCTCCGTGAACAAAATGAGCTGGCTGCATACATGCAGGCGTAGAATTAAAGCCGTGTTCTCGCCTCTTTCTCACAAGGCCAGGTCCCGTCATGCCAAATTGGAGGCGCGGGCGCGCAAGCGCCTGGGAGCGCTCTGGACCATTTAGGCCAGTGCCGGCTCGCAGCAAAGCCTTGTCCGCTGCCGCATGAGATCGCCGTCTGGCCGGAGCGGAGCCGCTGGCTTGTCTTGTCATCCCGTGCCCAAAAGCCGCCGCAGGCCGGGGCCGCGCACTCCCGGAGGCATGCGCAAAAGTGCGCGCAGCAGGTCTTGGGCAAAGGCGCTCAAAACATCGGGCGCTATGGCCCGGGCGTGTTCCGGCTCGGCCAGGGCCTCGAACAGTGCGTTCACCTGTTTGGCGTTGCCATAGACTCTTTGGAATTCCGGCAGGTTTTCGGCAAACATGTCCGCCAGTGCGGCGTCGGTTTTGCCGGGCAAGGGGGCGGAGTGCGGGCGGATGACGCTGCTGGCCAGGGTGAGCGCCAGGGCGGACTCCAAATCTTTGCGCACGCTGCCCTCCAGGCGCGCCAGGGCGTTGTCGGTGAGGGCGGCGTCGGCCTGTGAGGCCGGGTGCAGCAAGCCCAGACACAGCAGGGCGTCTGTGTTTTGCAAGGCCTGCAAGGCATTCAACAGAGCCTGGGCCAGGCGCGCGGCGGCCTCGTCCGAGGCGTTGGGCAGCCGGGCGAAGGCTGCGGCCAGGGCCTCGTGCAGGGCCTCGGCGCGTACGCGCTGCTCAACCGGCGCGGCCTCGGCATCCGTTGCGCTGGCCAGCGCCATGGCCAAACGCGCGTGCAGAACGCCAGCCCGTTCGGGCTCGGCCTGCGCCAGGGCGCGCAACAATCCGTCAGTGTGGAAAATTTCATCGGCGCGGAGGGTGGCCGCGGCCAGCCTGTGCCGGGACATGAGCTCCGCCACGGGGCCGTGGGCCACGTAGCCGCCGGCAAGGCCGACCAGCAGGAAGGCGCCCACGGCAAGCATGGCGCGGCGGCCGCGCACAAAGCGCGTTCGTCCCCACCAGGCCGCGCCCAGCCCGGCCAAAGCCGCCAGCGCAAGAAGCGCCGCCCAGAGCAGGAACTCCAGAGTCATACTGCCTCCGCAAGCCCCCTTCTGCCTCATTTTTGGGCAAGAAGGAAGCGTTGCGCGGGCCAGTGGACGCCCCCGCCGGACCGCCTTTGTCGCCAAGTGCGCAAATATTACACACAAGAAATGTGCGATTCTCGTAACTTTTTCGCAATGTCATTGAAATTCATGCGTTTAAAACATGGCACGGGCTTTGCTCAATAAGGGCAGGCGCGTTGACGCGGGTGCCGGGAATGGTCCGAGTGCGCACAAATGGTACACTATTGCCTCTTGCGCACCAGGCCGGAACAGCGGGGCGGTTGCCTCAAGGGTCCGGCTGGAGTATGGGCTTCCCCGCATCGGCCAGACGTGTTGCAAGCGGCGTCAGGCCGCTGTTTTTATGGGTGGGTTTTCCAATCGACCAGCGCCGCCGGAGCGGCAGACAATGTAATCGACCATGCGCCATCCTGGAGTGGGCGGCACTATGCGCAAGAACGCACTTATCGTGCTCATCGTCATGGCGGTCAACTTGGGCCTTTGGGCCTGGTTCAACCGTCCGGCAGATCCGCAGCTCGACTTCACAGGGCAGGTGAAAGCCGTGTCCTTCAGCCCCTACCGGGCCGACCAGGACCCCCTTGTCAACAAGTTCCCCACGCCCGCGCAGATCGACCAGGACGTGGCCTTCCTCAAGGGCAAGACAGGCGCCATCCGCACCTATTCTTCCACTGAAGGCATGGAGGCCATTCCCGGCATTGCCGAGAAGTACGGCATGCCCGTCATCGCCGGCGCGTGGCTCGACAAGCGCTTGAAGCGCAACGAGGCGGAAATCGCCGGTCTGACCAAGAACCTTGTTGAACACAAGAACATCACCCGCGCCATCGTGGGCAACGAATCCATCCTGCGCGGCGACTTCAAGGCCGAGGAGCTGGCCGCCTACATCCGCCGCGTGAAGGAAGCCGCCCCGAACGTTCAGGTGAGCACCGCAGAGCCCTGGCACGTGTGGATCAACCACCCGGAGCTGGCCGACAGCGTCGACTTCATCGCCATCCACATCCTGCCCTACTGGGAACGCATTCCCGAGGACAAGGCCATCGAGTGGAGCATGAAGCGCTACCATCAGGTTGTGGAGCGCTTTCCGAACAAGCACGTGCTGGTGGCTGAAATAGGCTGGCCAAGCAACGGCGAACGTTGGGGCAAGGCCAAGGCGAGCATCGCCAACGAAGCCAAGTTCCTGCGCCAGTTCATGAACCTGGCCCAGCAGCAGAACATCGACTACTGCGTCATGGAAGCCTTTGACCAGCCGTGGAAGCGCCCGCTGGAAGGCGTCGTGGGCGCGCACTGGGGCATCTGGACCGTCGACCGCGACAACAAGATCCCCCTGGTGGGCACCATTCTTGAGGACAGCCTGTGGCCCGTGCAGTGGGGCGTTTCGCTGCTCTGCCTCATCCCCATGCTGTACTTCCTGTACCGCCGCAAGGACCAGCCTTTCCAGGGCAAGCTGTTCTTCTCCCTGCTTTTGCAGACCGTGACCAGCTCGCTGGTGTGGATCGCCTTCACGCCCATCACCATTGAATTCCTGCCGTCCGAGACTCTGGCCTGGGGCTTCCTGCTGCCCATGCAGATCGGCCTGCTCGCCGTGGTGCTCATCAACGGCTTCGAGATGAGCGAAATGCTCTGGCCCGAGGGCTTGAAGCGCCGCTTCTACCCCCTGCGCCACGACTCGGACGAGGGCCTGCCCAAGGTCTCCATCCACGTCGCCTGCTGCAAAGAGCCGCCAGACATGGTCATCGCCACCATGAACTCCCTGGCCGCTTTGGATTACCCGAACTATGAAGTGCTGCTCGTGGACAACAACACCCACGACCCGGCCCTGTGGAAGCCCCTTGAGGAGCACTGCGCCAAGCTTGGCGAGCGCTTCCGCTTCTTCCACCTTGAGGAATGGCCCGGCTACAAGGCCGGCGCGCTGAACTTCGCCCTGAAGGAGACCGCCAGCGACGCCCGCGTGGTGGCCGTTGTGGACTCCGACTACCAGGTGCGGCCCTCTTGGCTGCGCTCCCTGACTCCGTACTTCGACAAGCCGGACGTGGCCATCGTGCAGTCGCCGCAGGACCACCGCGAGTGGGCGGGCGACCCGTACAAGACCGTGTGCGCCTGGGAATACGACGGCTTCTTCCGCATCGGCATGGTGCATAGAAACGAACGCAACGCCATCATCCAGCACGGCACCATGACCATGATCCGCAAGAGCGTCATGGACGAGGTCGGCGGCTGGGGCGAATGGTGCATCTGCGAAGACGCGGAGCTTGGCCTGCGCGTGTTCGAGCGCGGCTACCAGGCCGTGTACGTGCCCGAGAGCTTCGGCCAGGGCCTGACCCCCGACTCCTACTCCGGCTTCAAGAGCCAGCGCTTCCGCTGGGCTTACGGCGCGGTGCAGATTCTGAAACGCCACTGGCGCATGCTGCTGCCCTGGAACAAGACCTCCAGCCTGGACAACGGCCAGAAGTACCACTTCATCGCCGGCTGGCTGCCCTGGTTCGCCGACGCCACGCAGATCGCCGTCTTGGTGGTGAGCCTGTTCTGGAGCCTGGGCATGCTGACTCTGCCGCGCTTCTTCGGCACGCCGCTGTCCATCTTCCTTTTGCCGCCGCTGGGCGCCTTCCTGTTCAAGCTGTTCCATTTCATGTGGCTGTACAAGACCCGCGTGAAGTGCGGCCTGTGGGAGCGCATCGGCGCGGCCATAGCCGGCCTGGCGCTCACGCACACCATCGCCAAGGCCATGGTCCAGGGGCTTTGCACCTCCAAGAAGCCCTTCCTGCGCACGCCCAAGTGCGAGGAGCGCTGCGCCGTGGTGCGCGGCATGATGATGGCCCGTGAAGAGCTCATCATCCTGGCCCTGCTGTGGGTGGCCGCCGGGGCCGTGCTTGCCCGCTACGGCACCGAGAATCCGGACATCGTCACCTGGGCGCTGATCCTGCTGGTGCAGTCCACCCCGTATCTGGCGGCCCTGTGCCTGTCGCTGCTCTCCGTGATGCCGAACCTGGTGCCCGGCGTGAGCCGCCGTACCGCCTGCGCCAACGCCTGCCAGGTGGCTTCCCTCGGCACGGGCGCTTCCGCCGCCGCCGTGTCCATCCCCATGGAGTCGCGCAAGAACAAGGTTTAGGCCCAAGCATCCTTACAACGCCAAGCGGCCCGGCTCCCCTCGCAGGGAACCGGGCCGCTTCGTTTGCGCCGGGGGTGCGATCTTACTTGTCCTGCTGTTCCTCCAGCACGCGCTTGAGCATCTCCACCCCCATGCCCACGGCGGTGTCGACCATGCTGTCCGGGTCGCGCACGTCGAGTTCGCCCGGGCGGGAGAGCTTCAGGGTCACCACGTCCGGGGAGAAGGCGCTGCCTCCGCGCGGCCCTTGCGTCAGCTTGAGCGGAATGTCGCGCTGGCGGTAGCCGTCTTTGATGATGGTGACGAGGTGCCCCTGGTCGGTGGCGGTCTCCACGCTGCAAGGGGTGGCGGCGCACACGAGCTTGCCGTCCAGATACACGGACGCGCCGCTCGGGTCGGTGCTCACGGGAACGTTCTGCTTCAGGGCGCAGCCCGAAGCCGTGACGGCGAAGGCGAGCAGCAGGGCGGGAAGCTTGCGCATGGATACTCCTCTGTGGCTGAAGGTTGGCGGATGCCGGAGGATACCCGCAAGCGCCGCGACGTTCAAGCCTCGGGCGCGGTCAGCGGGGCCAGGCCAAGAGCCTCGCGCAGGCTTTCGATGCCGCAGGCCTCCGCATAGCGCGCCGTGCGCTGGCGCTTTTTCGCCGTGGCCGCGTAATGGGCCAAGGTTCGGCCCACAAGCTCCAGAGCTTCCTCCGTGGCGAGACCGCTGGCCAGTTCATCGCCCACGCGCGGCTTGCCGCCCGCGTTGCCGCCGAATATCACGGTCCAGCCGTTCTTGCGGCCCACAAGGCCGATGTCGCGCACGTAGGACTCGCCGCAGCAGCGGGGGCAGCCGGACACGCCCACTCGCACGCGGGCCGGCAGGCCGAGGCCGAGTTGTGCGGCAAGCAGGCCGTCCAGCCGCGTGGCCAGGCTTTGGGTGTTTTGCAAGCCGTTGGGGCAGCCCGTTGCGCCGGGGCAGGCCTGCACCGAGGGGCCTCCGTGGTCGGCCTCCTCGCCGGTGATGCCCAGGGCCGCGCGCACGGCGGGCAGGTCCTGCGGTTTTATGCCCACAAGGGCGATGCGCTGGCCCGAGGTGATTCTGGCAAAGGGGATGTCGTACTGGCGGATGGTTTGCGCCAGGGTCTCCAACTGCTCCGCGGTAATGACGCCCGAGGGCGGGCGGGGCACGACGGCGAAGGTGTCGTGGGCGTGCCGGGTGCCGGTGTCTGCGGGCGCCTGCGTCGTGTTCTGCTCGGTCATGGACTGGCCTCCTGGCTGATGTGTACGCTGTTCGCCGGAGAACATACTCCAGCTTTGGTGTCGGCGCCTTGACTTGCGTCAGGGCGCTGGGCGCGCGGGCGGAAAATAATGCCAAAATTCTGGGCGCGCCGCCGTGCTTCCCTAAAGCCGCCTTCGGTGCGCCCTGGCTGTCTTGAAGCCGAAGAATCAAGGCCTGGCGGCGCTTTCCGGCAGGGACGCGCCGGAGCCGAGCCCCGCCGGGAGGCCAGCGGCCTGCCCCGCCTTCGTCCTGGCGCGGAAGTTGCTCCTTTCGCACGGCAAGCCCAGCGGCGGCAGAGTCATCCAGGAGGCGGAACATGACCATCGGCATTCTTGGCAACAGCAATTTGAAATCCGTGCTGAATTATATCGACGTGGACAACTCCACGGATGTTTTGACCACATCCCTGTCGTCAGCAAAATCCTCGTCGAGCTTCACGCCCGTGAACAACACCGGCGACGACACCACGACCAGCACCTCCGGGACCAGCATCTCCACGGCGGCGACCCTGCTGAGCTCCCTTTCGAAGTTGCAGAAGCAGGATCCGGATGCCTTCAAGGAAGCCACCAGCGACATCGCCGCCAGCCTGCACGAGGCCGCCGATGACGCCACCGACGCCACCGAGAAGTACCAGCTGAACACCCTGGCGGGAAAGTTCTCCAACGCCTCCACCACAGGCAGCCTGAGCTCGGTGACGACGTCCAGCACATCCAGCGCCCTGCGCGGCTACGGCTCGTCCAGCAGCTCCAGCCTGGCTTCAAGCTACCTTTCCGGCAACTTGAGCCCCAGCGTGTTCAAGGAAGTGAACAGCCTGGTCAAGGAGAAGATCGCTGAGGCCGTGAAAAAGAGCTAGCCGTCCGGTCCGGGACCGCGCAACGTCTCCACAGCGCGCGGCGTCCTTGCCCGCGCCGTGTTTTGCGGCAAGCCCATCGTCCTTGGCGTCCGCCGGTCCTTGAGACCTGACCGCTCCGGCGCGCCGCTTGCGCAATGCCTCTTGCCGCGCCGCCCCAGGCCAGCTACAACCCGCCCATGTCCCACAAACGCCCAGAGCCGAAACCCTACGCCCCGGCCCCCGGTGAAGTCTCCGGCGAGGCCCGCCGCGCCGGCTTCAAGCTGACGCCGGAGCAGGCCCAGGGGCTTTCGCAGTACCTTACCCTTTTATTGAAGTGGAACCGGGCCATGAACCTGGTGGGCCGCGCCGACTGGCCGGGCGTGTTCCGCGACCTGACCGCGGACAGCCTGCACCTGGCGGCGTTCTTGGCGCGCCTGGACTTGCCCGAAGCCCCGCTGACCCTGGACCTGGGCGCTGGCGCGGGCTTGCCGGGCATTCCCCTGCGCGTGGTGTGGCAAAACGGCGACTATGTGCTGGTGGAGCTGCGCGAGAAGCGGGCGATTTTTCTGTCCCAGGCCGTGGGCGCGCTCAAGCTGCCGCGCACCAAGGTGCTGCACGGCCGGGCCGAGGCCACCCTTGAGGCTCTGCCCGGGCTCGGGCTTGGCGCGCGCCGCGCCGACCTTGTGCTCAGCCGGGCCTTCATGCCCTGGCGGCAGCTGCTGCCCCTGGCTGCCGGGCTGCTGCGCGAGGCCGGGATGCTGGTCATTCTGGCCAACGAGCCGCCGCCGGAGAACATGGCGGAGGATCTGGCAAGCCTGCCGGAGGGCGTGGCCTTTCGCCTGGTGGACAGCCAGGAGTATCAGGCCGAGTCGCGGCCGCGCTATTTCTGGGCGCTTGTCAGCGCGCCCAGCATGCCGCCCTTGAAGATGAGCTTTGTGGCCAGCTCATCGGCCTGATCCGCGAGGTCCATAAGCTTTTCCAGATATTCAAGAATATTCTGCTTGCGGGCGTCGTCCCCGTTTTCAAAGTCGAACGCCAAATCGCCGGAGGCGAAGTACTCCGCGATCTTGTCCAAATAGGCCGTGTCGAGCATATGCGTGTCCTTGCGACGTGCGCGCGTGTTCAGTCGTGGTGGTAAGGCAGGCCCTTGTTGATGCTGGCGGCGCGGTAAAGCTGTTCCAAAAGCACCACGCGGCACAGCTCGTGCGGCAGGGTGATGCGCCCCAGGGAGAACAGCGCTCCGCCGGACTTGGCGCGGGCGCGCACCTCGTCGGACAGGCCGAAGGCCCCGCCCACAAGGAACCAGGGCGTGCGCGCCGCATCCTCCCAGGCTTTGAGCTTGGCGGCCAGCTCCCGGCTGGACCAGTTCTCGCCGCGCTCGTCCAAAATCACCGGCACCGCGCCAGCGGGAAGCTTGGCCAAAAGGTCGCGGCCCTCGCGCAGGGATTTTTCCGCCCGGGGCAGGGCGGCCGGGGCGTCCTTGACCGTGAGCACCTCGCACCGGGCCAGATGCGCCAGTTTCGCCGCATACAGCTCCGCGGCGTCGCGCAGGCAGGCCTCGCGGCACTTGCCCACAAAAAGGCAGCCCAGTCCCGCGGCCACTAAATGCGCCCCAGCTTGGCGGAAAGCCGCCCGTTCTCCAGGTCCACGCGCACAAAGCCGCCGTCGGCCAGCAGGCCGGGATTGAGCACATGGCACTGGCCCAGCTGCTCATCGCCCTGGCCCTCGTGGATGTGGCCGCAGACGCAGACCTCCGGCTGGGCACCGTCCAGAAAGGCGCGCACGGCGGTGCTGCCCACATGCGCGCCGCCTGCCAGCTGGTCCAGGCGCGTGCCGTGGGGGGCGTTGTGGATGATGGCCAGGATATGCCCCTGCGGCCCCGCCAGAGCCTTGGCCCGGGCGTGGGTTTCGGTCAGCCAGGCGGCCATCTCTTCCTCGCTTGTTTCGCTTGGGGTGTCGAAAGGGGTGCGTGTGGAATAGCCCACGCCCATGAGGGCCAGGCCGGGGGCGAGGATGAGCGCCTCACGGTGGATGTTCACGCCCTTGGCGGCGAAGTGCTCCGTCACCGCCGGGAGGTCCATGTTGCCCACCTGGGCCAGCACGCGGGCATTGGCGCGCTGGGCCGTCCGGAGCACGCCGTCCGCGCTTGCCGGGCCGCCCCGGTT
>Ga0209373_10001681_pt1 | contig 24823 bp, 24 predicted proteins | sample Higcelweek5metaG_FD_187173 | JGI IMG/M metagenome (GOLD analysis project Ga0209373, IMG submission 187173) | Freshwater pond sediment microbial communities from the University of Edinburgh, under environmental carbon perturbations - High... | ecosystem: Environmental > Aquatic > Freshwater >... | reverse complement strand
CGGATTGCAAATTAAGCATGGAAGCGGCGGATACCATCTGGAAACCGTAGATCTCCACTTCACTGTCCAGAGCCTGTGCTTGCGGTTGCGGAAGTTGTGACTGATAGATAAGGATAGAAGTGAATCCAAGCACGAACACAACAAGGGCGAATTGCAGGGCAACGCCAAAACGGGTGCGGAATAAGGATCCGAGCACTTTTCTCTTTTTCGGTTCGGGCATTTGGATCGCCGCGAGATCAATCTTCGCGAGCACATCCGGAATTTCTTGTTCAGCTTTTGCGCGAATCATCGCGCGAATGTCGTTTCGTTTCATGGAGATCACTCCTTTCCTAAATATTTTTTCATCTTTCCTAACGCTTTGTTATAAATCCACAGGACGGTGCCGAGGGGCTTTTGGGTGATGGTCGCAATATCTTTGAATTTCTCTTCGGAGACAATGCGGAGTAGTACAATCTGACGTTCCTCTTCCTCGAGCGGTTTCATCATCTCTTCAAGCGAGTAGTCCGAAACCGGTTTGGATGCATCCGGCTGATCAAAGAGATAGCTTTGTTCCTGCGGATCGTAGGGGTGTTCGTTCTTATTCTGTCGCTGATAATCATACGCTATGTTTTTAGCAATCTGGAACAGCCAGGCGGAGAAGTTACGGCCGCGATGATAACTCTGGAGGTTCTTCAGCATTTTGATGTAGGTTTCCTGCATTAGATCTTCGGTGGTGTGACGATCGTGAACGATCGCCACGATGATCGCATAGACGCCGCGCTTGGTGTTTTCGTAGACGTAAGCAAACGCCTGCTCGTCTTTTTGCGCTAATAAATCTAAATAGTCATCGAAATTATGCGGCATTTGCTCACCCCAGCTTTCGATGACTATTATATCATATGAAACATTGATAAGGGCAATGAAAGCCTATTTTGATTTTTTAAACGTTTCCGTGTTGTCCGTTTTGTCCTTGCGAACCGCGGCCTTCGCCATGGCGGTTCTCATGTTCTTTGTTCTCGTGATGTTCAGCTTTTCCTTCTGGTCTTAACATATATTCATACGTCGTGGTGTCGGTAGCTTCGTCGTAAGTGGCGGTGATGTGAATCATGCCTCTTTCTTCGACGCCTTCGGCGGATTCGACTTCGTATTTCACTTTAATATAGGTGACATTTCCTTCGACTTCTTGTTTGAACTCGTATTTACCATTGGCATCGCCTTCGACAAATTCCAGTTTCACTTTCAAGGAGCCATCGATGTCGGTTTCGACTTTGACTTTGGATTTGTTCACCATCACGCCATTGGTCATCACTTCATAGGTGAACTTCTTTTCATTGTCTTCGGTCTTGTAGGTCACTTTGACAAAGTTGTCATGATCGACATAAGCGTAGAGCCGAAGCACTTCTTCATTTTCTTCAACGACTTTTTTGCCTTCGAGATTATAGGTGACTTCGCCGACAATGAGGATTCCGCTCAGGGAATATAAAACGGCATCATCGGATTCATCTTCAAATTCGTATTGATGTTCGCCGTCGCCGTGTCCGAGCGGAGCCGTTGTGGTCACTTCGGTCGTGGTTTCTTCGGGAGTGGGTTCGGTGGTGGTGGTGGTGGTGGTGACATCGTCTTCTACAACCGGTGCTTCATAGAGCACTTCATTGTAATAGAGCGTGTAGGTCACATCTTCACCGGCAAGATTGCGGGTGGTGAAGATGATCTTGTTGGCATATTCGGCATTGTCGGATACTTCAACTGTGACGAGCAGGCCGTTATCCTGACCGAGGAATTGTTCCATCATGGTCAGATACTTGTCGATTTGGTCGATTTCGGCTGCGACGACCGGTTCATCGGTGGTCTCGTCGCCTTCATCAAGCAACGTTGCAACGGGTGAACTGAGCGGTTTTGCGGTGAGAGCCAGGGTTTCTTGCGAGCCGATCAACAGTTCGGCGGCGGAGACTGCCTGAAATGCATAAATATCATCCGCATCTGCGAAGACGGCGGCGGGAGTGGTATTGCAAGCCAGTAAAACGATTCCAGAGACAAAAACAAAAGCGCCTAAAATAATTTTTTTCATTTTTTTAATCCTCCATTTTTTTCTTTCGCATCATATACGCAGCGGTTAGGGGAATTATTGGGATAATATTGAAAAAGCAAAAAAAAATGATCCGAGATGGTTTTGAATCGTGGGATAAGGTATAATAGAGAAGAGAAAACGATGATACCATTCAACATGAGGCGGTTCAATGAAAAAAGAAACTGAAAAACGCATCTGGGAATTGGATTTTCTGCGGGGGCTATCGATCCTTCTGATGGTGTTTGACCATCTGATGTACGATCTGAAAACGTTGCGCGCGTGGACCTCCAATTACTTCTTGGTGCATAATGAGGTTGTCGAGGCGGCCGTAAGGTTCGCTTCCGAGTATTGGAATTCTGAATTGCGCAAATATGGGCACTGGGTGTTTGTGGACATCTTTTTGCTGGTGTCCGGCATCAGCTTCACCTTCAGCCGCTCCAATCTTAAACGCTCACTCAAATTTGCCATTGCGGCACTTATATTAACCGCCGTGACCTGGCTGGCAAAAGAATTTGCCGGCATGAACATTTTAATCGTCTTTGGCATCATTCACATGTTTGCCCTTTGCACCTTTTTAACCTGGCTTCTACGAAAGATTTGGAACAATGATTTCTTTATTCTGATTCTTGGATTCGCTTCGATTTTCGTCGGAGTGCTGATTCACTGGTACAGCGTGGAATATTTAACGGAAATCACGTTTGCGAACTTCTGGCGCGTGATTCTCGGTATCAACGGGTACGGGGCGGATTTCTTCGGGATCTTCCCGCAGCTTGGGTTCATCCTAGTTGGATCGGTCATCGGCAATGTGTTCTATCGCCGGCGCGCGAGCTTGTTGCCGCATCTGGACGGCGTATGGAATTTGCCCTTCGTTTTTGCCGGGCGGCATTCCTTTGCCATCTTCATGTTCCATCAGCCGATCGTGTTCGGACTCATTTATCTTATCACCAGCGCATTAGGCTACCAGTTTTAAGTGATTCGTCATTAAAGGAGTGATTCGATGAACGCCAACCAATCGTTATATGCCGTGATTAAAGCCACCGCGATGAAATATCCGGACCGCAAGGCGCTTTTATTCATGAACAACGCCTTGTCGTATTCCTATCTGCTGGACCGGATTGATCGCACCGCCGCCGGACTTTTGAAACAAGGCATTAAAAAAGGTGTGGTCGTGACGATCTGCATGCCCAATATTTTTGATTGCGTCTACCTCTTTTATGCCTGTAACAAGATCGGCGCCATCTGTCACATGGTGCATCCGCTCACCCCGGCCAAACAAATGGAAGGTTTCCTCACTTCAACGGACAGTCACTTCCTGTTTATCATCGATACGTTCTATCATAGCTATGAAGCGCTGATGAAAGATCCCACCCTGAATATCGTGTTGTGCAGCCCCGTGGACGAGTTTTCGTTTGTGAAGAAAATCGGCTATCGTCTCCTCAACCACAAGCGTTTGAAAAATATTCATTACGGCGAGCATCTCCTTCGCTTTGATGCCATCATTAAGAATACGGAACAGGAGAAGAAGGAAGATCCGCTTCGGCCGAAAGAAACCGCCATCTACCTGCATAGCGGCGGCACCTCCGGCAAACCGAAAACGATCGAATTGTCGGCCTTCGCCGTCAACTCGCTCGCATTAAAAACTGAATATATTCTCGATGAGACGGATTTTTCCAATAAAACCATGCTGGCGGTATTGCCGATGTTCCACGGATTCGGACTGTGCATGGGCGTACACGCGCTTTTATGTTTCGGCGGCAGCGATGCGCTGATGCCGAAGTTCAACGCGTTGGAAACCATCGATCTGCTTAAGAAGAACCATGTGAACTATATCATCGGCGTTCCTTCGCTGTTTGAAAACCTGCTGTCGAAACCGGAATTTGCCGGACCGCATCTAAAAAATCTGCGGCAGTCGTATGTCGGCGGCGATTATGTCAGTCCTTCTTTGAAGAACCGCTATGACGAACTGATGATTAAATGGGATTCGCAGTCGCGCCTGCTGGAAGGTTATGGCTTAACGGAAGTGGTCACGGTCTGCGCCGTGAACACCCTGCTAGATTATAAACCGGATTCGGTCGGACGGCCGCTCCCCGGTTTGAAATGCAAGATTGTCGGTTTGGAATCCCGTACGGAACAGCCCACCGGCGAACTCGGTGAGATCGCCGTGAGCGGAGCGACCTTGATGAACGGGTATCTCCACGATCCTGCCGCCACTTCAAAGACCATCACGCACGGTCCGGAAGGCGACTCCTGGGTGCTGACGGGCGATTACGGTTTTCTCGATCCCGAAGGACACCTTCATTTCAAGCAGCGTTTAAAACGGATCGTCAAAGTCTCCGGCATTCCGATCATGCCATCCGAAATTGAAACCCTCGTCACGGCAGTACCAGGCGTAGCAGAAGCCGCCGCCGTTGGAATTGACGATGTGGACAAAGGCCATATGATCAAACTGTTTATCCGCATGAAAGAACCGAAAGCCCGTTTGGACGAAGTAGAACTGAAAAAAAAGATTAAGGAAGAGTTATCGATCTATGCGGTTCCCAAAGCAATCGAGTATGTCCCTGATCTGCCGCATACGATCATCGGAAAAATCGATACGCTCGCGCTCGAAGCGCGCGAAAAGATCGGAAAATAAAAAAAACGCCCTCGCGAGAGGACGTTTCTTTTATTACTGACGTGATGTGGTTTTGTTTGTTAGAACAAACGGTTTTGCACATCTCTGAAGTAGAACACAATCATCTGGACAACCATGTCTTGGATCTTCTTAATGTCATTGACATTGTCTTTGAACACTACGAATAACGCTTGAATGAAGCTGGCGGCCACGACCTTCAGGAAATAATCTTGGAACAGTCCCGGATAGTACTCTTTAATCTTGGAGACAACCAATGATTCGAGTTGGTTTTTCACCTGATGATAATGAGTTCCGTTGCTGTTGAAGATCATGATGAAGATTTCCTTGGTGTAGGGCCGGAGGACATTCATGACATACGTGACGATTGAAGTTGCTTCTTTTTGATTCTCGATGTGCGTGATGTGCAATTTCTTGTCGAATGATTCCAGATCGTCGATCGCTTTTTGTGCCGGTAATAAAACGGCATTGAAGAGTGCTTCCTTATTGTCGAAATATCTGTAGATGTTTCCGACGGTAATTCCAGCACTGTCAGCAATGCGTCTCATGTTAGCATTCTGATAGCCATGTTCGAAGAATTCGATGATTGCGCCATTCAAAATCGCCTTTTTGACCGATTCTTTCAATACTTGCATATACAACCCTCCTTCTTTCTTGCTAATTTCATCTTAGCATGATGCAAAATGCTTGTCAATATCGCTTATAATTAAATTTAACATTAACAAACAAATTACCGATTCATTATAATCAAATCAGCAATAAAAAGCAAACATAAAAAGAAATTCAGCAAGATATTACCATTCAAAATGCCAGGAATTCGACAGAATTTCTCGAACCATCTGAGCGCAGTTCACTTTTATTTTTTTTGAAAACCGAGTGGCTGTAAAAAGCGTTTTTTGTTGATTTATGGCGATATGCCACGCATGGAATAAAAGTGATGAAAACATCGGTGAATAGTTCAGACAACATTGTTGACTTTACTGAAAGTACGATATATAATCTTGTTATAAGATAACGAGGGGTGATTCGAATGAAAAGATTTTTTGCCAATGTCATTGTTGTGGTGTCGGTAATCCTTACAGGCATTGTGGCTTTTCCGATGACCACTGATTCATTAAATTTCTTCGGACTTGGAATTCCCTTTATAATTGATAATGAATTGTACATCAAAGGCGCCATCGGGGCGTTGATGATTGTTCTCAGTTTGATCTACCTGATCATTGGTTGCGTGGAGTACAAACGCGATCAGGAAGTGAGCTTTTCGACGGCAAATGCCGCATTTGTTCCGGTGTTCTCATTCGCCATTTTCGCGCTGATCTATGCGCTGATGCTCGCAGTTTACCAGATTGCATGGGCAGTGAATCCGATCGTCAATTTACCCATTCAATTCTATACCGTTGTCGGTTTGGCAGTTGTGATCGTCAACCTCATCTTGATTGGCCATCTGATTTCGGTCAATATGCGGGAAAAAGGCAATGCGCCGAGAATCCTTTTATTCATTCTTTTGATTGAAATTGTTCTTGCCAGCGGCGCTGCCGCATGGTATCTACATTCGACTTGGTCAGCAGTTGACTATGCCGGATTGAATTTCCAATATTATATCGCCTTCCCGATTGTTGCTTTAGTGTTCTATATTGCGCATGTCATCATCATCCACAACAAATCGGAGAAACAGGGCCGTTTCGATGGATTGAATGATGAAATCAAAGGAATGCGTCCCGCTCCGAAAGAAGAAAAAGCCGAACCCAAATCAGAAGAAAAAATGGAAGCCGAACCGCTTGAAGCGCCAAAACCGGTCAAGTTGAGCAAGGCTGAAAAGCAACAGATGCAACAAGAACAGGTTCAGGCATCCAAAGGCAAGAAAACGACCATTGTTTCCAAGGATCAGGCGATTATTTCGGGAGAGATGAGCGTGGATCCGACGAATCTTTTGTATGAAGAAGTTTCCGTGGATCCGGAGTTCAACAAAACTTCGAACATGGATAAGCAAGTGTCCAGCATTGAATACTATATTGAAAAGCCGAAAATGTTTAAACCGCTCGACCCGACTTTCGATGCCTTAGTGGCCTATGTTCGCGAATTACCCAATGTTGTTACCAAAATTTCCGATGAGCGGATCACGTTTTATGTTGATCGGAAAGCGTTCCTTGTTTTGATGAATTTCGGCAATTACTATCGTATGGCTTTTCGTTCGGATTTGGAAAAAGGCGTTCGTCTGATCATCAAATACCCGACCATTTCCAAAAACAAAGGCACAAAGGAATCTTTGTGGTTTAAAGCCAATAACTACGGAGACCTGCCGAAAGAGGTTATTTACGATATTGTCAAATCTGCGTTTGACAACGTCAATGCTTGACAAAAAGCAACTTTTTTAGTTGCTTTTTTTTACCGACCAAAAAGCGGAAATTCGGTTGAATGTTACCGCTTTCTGTGATAAACTATAGAAGAGGTGAATGATTATGAAAGTTCAAGAGGTAGAAGCACTCAAGCAGCAATTACTCGACAAGAAACAAACACTTTCAGAAACATCGCTTAAGGAAATTTGTGATGAGTTTGACCGGCATTATATCTACGAGTCCACCAGTTTCGACAACGGCGATTTTACGTACGAAGATGTTTCTTTCTTGCTCGAGGACCACTCCCGGTTGTTCCCGGACAAAGACGAATTGGTTCGCAAAGCCATCATCAACAATTTTCATGCCATGTCCAGTGTTCATCGCCTGGCGAAAGAGCAGCAGCCGATCACCGAATCGGTGGTTAAGGATCTTCATCAGTTGTTAGTGGAGGGAATCATCCCCGGCGGAGTCTATCGCACACGCGATTTATTCATCCTCGGCGCGAAACACGTTCCCCCGTCATATTTAAAAATTTTCAACAAAATGAATACGTATTTCGCAGAAATCAACAATCCTGGTTTATCGGGAATCGCGAAAGCCGCGTATGTTCATCTCGAGATTTTGAAAATTTATCCGTTCATGGACGCCAACGGGCGTCTGGCAAGACTGCTTCTCAACTATCAACTCGAACTGGATGGCTTCTTACCAGTCTCCATCACAAGAGGGTTGCGCAACGCCTACTTCCAATGCATCGATGAGTACAAGATCAACAAAAATTCCGTTCCGTTCATGGAGTTTCTCGCTGACCTTGAAGCTACACGCATCCAGGACTTTTTAACCAGAGGGTAATCTTACCCTCTTTTTTTCGTCACTCTTTGACGTTTATTTGGAGGTAAAATGAAATACGTAAAATATCCTTTTAATGCGATCAAAAGGCTGTCCTTTTACCTGTCAACGGAAGAGTATTTAGCCCTGCATTATCCGGCGGGCGAGTATTTTTTCATGTGGCAGGTGGAACCTTCCGTCATCTTCGGCCGCAATCAGCTGATTGAGAATGAAGTCAATCTCGACTATGTGCGCGAAAACGGGATTCGGATGTATCGCCGGAAATCCGGGGGCGGTTGCGTCTATTCGGATTTTTCCAACATTATGTTCTCGTTCGTGACCCCGGATTTCAATTCAGAATTTGTTTTTGACAAGTATTTGGGAAAAGTGGTCGATATTCTCAAAGGACTTGGACTGAATGCCAGTTTCTCCGGCCGCAATGATATCCTTGTCGACGGGATGAAAGTCTCCGGCAATGCTTTTTACAAAGTCGTGGACAAAGCGGTCGTGCATGGCACGATGCTGTTTGATACCGACCTTTCCGTGTTGGTGAAAGCCATCACGCCTTCCAATGAAAAGCTCATCTCCAAGGGCATCGATTCTGTCCGTAAGCGCGTGCGGAACCTTTCGGAACTCTTAACCATCGATATTGAAGAATTTAAACGGATTATGCGCACCAAACTCTGCGATGAAGAAATGACGCTGACAGAAGCGGATATTTCGGGCATCGAGGAAATCGAAAAAGGGTATCTCTCGGAAGAGTTTATCTATGGCAAGAATCCGCGGTTTACCGTCATTCGCAAAGGTTATGTCAAAGCGGGATATCTGGAGATCGATTTTGAAATCAAAAACGGAACGGTCATGAAGTCAAACCTGCTGGGAGATTACTTTTTAATCGGTGAACAGGATGCCCTCCTGCAAAAGCTCGTGCACCTGCCTTTCACCAAAGAGGCTTTTCAAACTGCGCTCTCAAGCACCGATTTGTCACAAATCATCCTGCATCTGGATCTGGACGATTTTTTGAAAATCATCTTTTAAAGCATTTTGATTATGATATAATTACTTATTGAGGTGGAGATCAAATGGACGAAATTTTAAAGACTTGTCTTTATGACAAACACGTGGATTTGATGGCAAAAATGGAGCCGTTTGCCGGCTTCTACATGCCAATCAGTTACACCGGCATCATTGAGGAGCATCAGGCGGTCCGTCAGCATTGCGGCATGTTCGATGTTTCCCACATGGGCGAGATTCGGATCAAAGGCAAAGACGCCATTCCGTTTGTTGAATATGTGACGACCAACGAAATAGCTTCAAAACCGTTTGGAAAAGTCATTTACGGCCTCATTCTGTATGAAAACGGCACTTGTGTGGACGACCTTCTCGTCTACAAAGTGGCGGAAGACGAACTGTTCCTCGTTGTCAATGCCTCGAATGTCGCCAAAGACTACACTTGGATTGTCGAACATACCGAAAACTTCGATGTCTTGGTGAAAAACGAATCTGAATACTGGTCGGAAGTGGCCGTTCAGGGACCGGAAGCAGAAACCATTCTGCAGGATTTAATGAAACTGACACTTTCTGATTTGGGATTCTATACGTTTAAAACCGCTTTTTGGAACGGTCATGATCTATTAATCTCCCGCACCGGCTACACCGGCGAGGACGGATTCGAAATTTATGGCGATGCCGTCGCCATCCCGGAAATTTGGGATCTGCTTTATCAGTCGGGAAAAGTGCTTCCGTGTGGACTCGGCTGCCGCGACACTTTGCGTTTCGAAGCAGCGCTGCCGCTTTACGGTCATGAAATTTCCGACAAGATCACGCCAATTGAAGCCGGACTCGGCAGTTTTGTCAAATTGGAAAAGCCGAACTTCATCGGCAAAGCCGCTTTGGTTCAGCAGAAAGAAGCAGGTCTTGTGCACAAACTGGTCGGCATCGAACTGACCGAAAAGGCAATCCCCAGACAAGGTTATGAAGTCTATTCCGGCGAAGAGAAAATCGGCGTTGTCACGACCGGCTATCTCTCCATTTCCACCGGCAAACCGATCGCCAATGTGTACATGGATGCGAAGTTCGCCAAAATCGGCGATCCGATTACCGTTCAAATTCGGACAAAGAAGATTCCGGGCCTGATCCGGAATCGTCAATACTATAAGAAAAACTATAAACAAGAGGAGAAGAAAATATGAGCAAAATTGTCGAAGGATTGTTTTATGCCCAAAGCCATGAATGGCTGAAAGTCGAAGGAAAAATCGGTACCATCGGCATTACGGATTACGCCCAGGAATCGCTTGGCGCCATCGTCTTCGTTGATCTGCCGGAAATCGGCGCATCCGTCGCGCAGGCCAAAGAATTCGGCGCCGTCGAATCGGTTAAAGCCGCATCGGACTTGCTCGCTCCCGCTTCGGGAAAAGTCGTACAGATCAACCAGGACGTCATCGACGATCCGGAAAAGATCAATCATGACGCCTATGGCGCTTGGCTCATTAAAATTGAATTGTCCAATCCTTCTGAAGTCAAAAAACTGTTGTCTGATGCCGATTATTGCGCCATCAGCAAGTAGGTGACCCCATGTTCAAATATTTTCCCCATACGGAAAATGATTTGCGGGAAATGAAAGCGAAAATCGGCATCAAGAGCACTTCCGAACTGTTTCGGGATGTGCCAAAAGATGTCGCTTTTCGTACTGATTACAAAATCCCGAGTACTCTTTCGGAAGTGGAGCTACGCTCTGCTTTAGAAAAGATCGCATTAACCAACAAAACTCCTCTGATTTTTGCCGGGCTCGGTGCTTATGATCACTACAATCCTTCGGTGATCGGCGCTATCACTTCCAGACAGGAATTTCTCACCGCGTACACACCCTACCAGCCGGAAATCGCGCAGGGGACCCTGCAATACATTTTTGAGTTCCAGACGATGGTTGCCCGCATGACGGGCATGGAAGCCGCAAACGCTTCGATGTATGATGGTCCCACCGCCACCGCCGAAGCGATGTTCATGGCCGTAACGATCGCGAAGAAGAACAAGATCCTTGTTTCCGCCACCGTTTCACCGCAGACGCTTTCCGTGGTGCAAACCTATGCCCATTTCAAAGGCATCGAGGTTGAACTCGTTTCCATGCAGGACGGCATCACCGACCGTGCGGACTTCGAAAAGAAGTTCACCGATGAAATCGCCGGACTTCTGATTCAAAAACCGAACTATTACGGCATCGTGGAAGACTATTCCGGTTACGCGGACCTTTTGCATGAGAAAGGCGCCGTTCTAATCGAAAACGCCGACATTTCCGCCCTCGCTGTCCTGAAAACCCCGAAAGAAGACGGAGCTGACATCGCCTGCGGCGACTGTCAGTCACTCGGAATGCCCTTGGCGTTCGGAGGACCGTATCTGGGGTATCTGGCAACCAAGAAAGTTTATGTGAGAAGACTGCCGGGCCGCATTGTCGGTCAATCGTTTGACAAAAACGGCAAACGCGCCTATGTCCTCACGCTGCAAGCGCGTGAACAGCACATCCGCCGCGAAAAGGCCAACTCCAACATCTGCTCGAACCAGTCATTAATGGCTTTGTACGTCACGATCTATCTGTCCCTGATAGGACCGCACGGCTTGCGCGAAGTGAACGAACTCTCGTATGCCGGAGCCCATTATCTTTATGATGAACTACTCAAAACCAAAAAATTCTTTCCGGCCTTTGATCAACCCTTCCTGAAGGAATTTGTCGTTAAGACCAACTTGCCGCTCGATTTAACCGAAAAAGTGTTAAGCGATCACGGGTTCTTCGCCGCCGTCCCGGTTCATGAACCGGAATACGGCCGCGCCAACTTTGTCAATTTCGCAGTTACCGAAAAACGGACGAAAAAAGAAATTGATGAACTCGTCGCTCTGCTGGGAGGTCTATCATGTTAATGTATGACCGTCTCGTGTTTGAACAGAGTGTTAAAGGCAGAACCGGATACTCGCTTCCGAAAAATGCCTACCCGGCCAAATACCGGCTCGCCGATCTCGGCGAACGGATTCGGCAAAGCGCTCTCGATCTGCCGGAACTTTCCGAACTCGATGTGGTTCGTCACTACACCCGCCTGTCACAGAAGAACTTCGGGGTAGAAACCGGACTCTATCCGCTCGGATCCTGCACGATGAAATACAATCCGAAAATCAATGAAGAGATCGCAGCGATGCCGGGTTTCACCCGCATTCATCCGCTGCAATCCCCATCCAGTGTCCAAGGCACTTTGAAAATCTATCATGAAATGACGAAGATGCTCTCTGAAATCGCCGGCATGGATGATTTCACCCTCAATCCCTTTGCCGGTGCGCATGGTGAACTGACCGGACTGATGGTGATGAAACAATACCATCTCGATCGTGCGGATTACAAGCGCAACAAAGTGATCGTTCCCGATGCTGCCCATGGCACCAACCCGGCTTCGGCCGCCGTTTGCGGCATGGAAATCGTCGAGATCGCTTCAAACGCCGATGGCTTGGTCGATTTGGAGAAACTGAAAGCCGTTTTATCCGACGACATTGCCGGCATGATGCTGACGAATCCGAACACCTTGGGTATCTTTGATCGCAACATCTGTGAAATCACCCGTTTGGTCCATGAGGCCGGCGGTTTGATGTATTATGACGGTGCCAATCTGAATGCCATGCTCGGCCAGGCGCGTCCCGGTGACATGGGATTCGATATCGTGCATATCAATCTGCATAAAACGTTCTCCACTCCCCATGGCGGCGGCGGTCCTGGTTCCGGACCGGTCGGCGTGAAGAAGACGCTTGCGCATTTGCTTCCCTCTCCCACAGTGCGCGAATCAAACGGATTCTATTATGTCGAGCACGCGAAAGATTCAATCGGTTCCGTTTCCGGATTCTTCGGAAACTGTCTGGTATGGATCAGAGCCTATTCCTACATCCGCTCCTGCGGAAAAGAAAATCTCAAGCAGGTGGGAGAACTGGCAACGCTGAATGCCAACTATATCAAAGAAAGTCTGAAAGAAGATTACTACCTGCCGATCACTGGACCTTGCATGCATGAATGCGTGTTTGACGGTCTGATCGACAAATCGAGTGGCGTCACCACGCTCGATGTGGCGAAACGGCTGCTCGATTATGGCTATCACGCGCCGACGATTTACTTCCCGCTTCTATTCCATCAGTCCATTATGATTGAACCGACGGAAACAGAATCAAAACAAACCCTGGATGAATTCATCGCGGTGATGAAAACCGTGGCGAAGGAAGCCAAAGAAACACCGGATGTGGTCAAGCAAGCCCCCCACAATACTTTGATCTCCCGCATCGACGAAGTCTATGCGGCCAAAAAGATGATCCTTACTTACGATGATTATCTCGCTGAACAAAAAATCAATCCCGAGGTGAAATAGTATGAATTTAATCAATTTTCCAGGATTTGGTGTTGGTATTATCGACGTTGTCATTGTTCTTGCCGTTTTAATTTTCGCCATTCTCGGCTGGAAACACGGCTTCTTGGTGAAGATTGTGGAAATGGCATCCGGGATCTTCGGTCTGTTGGCCTCGGTGTTGCTTGCGCAGCCGTTCTCCCCATTTATTGATAAATATCTGGGCGAAACCGTCAATACCAAGATCGGCGAATATTTGGCGCAATCGCCCTTATTTACCGAAGCTTTGAGCGAAACCAATGTGCGGGCGGCGTTCGCGGATATGAGTCTGCCGCAGTTTATGGTGGACTGGATTGTGGAAAGCCTGGATTTTAGTGAACTCTCTTCCTCGATCATCGAAGCGATTCAGCCGAAGATTTATGAGATGGCCATTCTAGTGATCTCCTTTGTGGTCTTGTTCTTTGGATCGATCGTGGTCTTTTTCCTTCTGAAGTTATTGGCTCACGCCATCACTTCCGTTCCGGTCATCAAAGAAATCGACAAAGTGCTCGGCGTGCTGTTCGGCATCGTCAAAATCGGCGCTCTTGTTTACATCCTGTTCTTCGTGCTCGCCTTGTTACTGACCATCCCGGCCATGAATAACCTGATCGGCGATTTCCTCTCCGTTGACATGGCGCTCGGATCAGAACAGTTCCGGTTGTCAAAATACATTTACGACAACAATATTTTGAAACAGCTGATGGATTTGTTCCTCTAAAAATCATATTATTAAAAAACTCTCTTGCGAAAGGGAGTTTTTTTTCGCCCAAAATCGGGGCAAAGCGTCCGCAAGCACATGATTTGCATTTTGTTCCCTATTCGTTCATAATAGAAATGTAAGATAAAAATACCATTTCATTCCCGGAGGAAAATTTATGAACTATATCGAAGCTTTACAGAAACGCCGTTCCATTTACGCCCTTGGCAATCACCCAGTGATTTCCGATGAGCAGTTAGAAAAAATGATCACCACAGTGATCGAAGCCACCCCCTCGGCTTACAACTCCCAAAGTCAGCGTGTCGTCCTGCTGCTCGGAAAGAAGCATCAGGAACTCTGGGATCTCGTTTTGGAAGCCTTAAAGAAAATTGTCCCCGAAAAACAAGTGGCCAAAACCACGGCGAAAATTCAAAGTTTCGCCGCCGGATATGGGACGATGCTTTTCTTTGACGAACAGAAGATCACGCAGGGACTGATGAATCAGTTCCCGCTCTATAAAGACAACTTTGCCGTCTGGTATCAGCAGCATGGCGGCATGCTACAAGAAAACCTCTGGGTCGCATTGGCGACTGAAGGATACGGAGCCTCTTTGCAGCATTATAACGAACTGATAGAAGCACAGGTCAAAACGGCTTTCCAACTGCCGGAGACCTGGAAGCTTTTGGCACAGATGCCTTTTGGCAACATTCTCGCCAAAGCGGAAATCAAAGAAAAGCAACCGATCAGCGATCGTTTCCTGATTCGTAAATAGAAAAAAGAATTCCTCCTTGCGTTTCGGCGCAAGGAGGAATATTTTTATCTATGGAGGTACTGGATGATTTCTTTTTTCAATTGTTCAACGATTTCGTCCTGCGGAATTTTCCGTATTTTTTGTCCGTCGATGTAGAGCAGGGCTTCGTTTTTTCCACCGCAGAGGGCAATGTTGGCTTCTCTCGCCTCGCCGGGACCGTTGACGATGCAGCCCATCACGGCCACCGTGATCTCCTGATCAATGGTTTGGAGAAATTCTTCGATTTCCGCCGCGATCGGGATCATATTGTACTCCGTGCGTCCGCAGGTCGGGCAACTGATCAGATGCGCCTTGCGAATGAGACCGACATCCGCCAGGATTTCTTTCGCCACGCGGATTTCTTCCATCGGCAGGGCGGAAAGAGACACGCGAATGGTGGAACCGATTCCTTCGCGCAACAGCACGCCTAAACCGATCGCGCTTTTGATCGATCCGCCGAAGGTGGTTCCCGCTTCTGTTAATCCGAGATGAAGCGGATAGGGGAAAACGGAAGAAGCGAGTTCATAGGCCTTGATGGTATCTTCCAGATTGGTCGATTTCAGCGAGAGCACGATATCGTGAAAGTTCTCTTTTTCGAGCAGGGAAACATGGTACTGAGCGGATTCCACCATTGCCTCCGGGGTCGGATGACCATACTTGGCTAAAATGGAAGGTTCGAGCGATCCGGAGTTGATCCCGATGCGAATCGGGATGTGGTGACGCTTGCAGGCGTCCACAAGAATTTTGACTTTTTCATCGGAACCGATGTTACCGGGATTGATGCGGATTTTGTCCACACCGGAGGCAATGGCTTCGAGTGCGAGCCGGTGATCGAAATGAATGTCCGCCACGATCGGAATCGAGATCTGCTTTTTGATTTCCCGGATGGCGCGCGCGTCATCCATATCCAAAACCGCCACGCGGATCATTTCGCACCCGGCTTTTTGCAGGGCATGAATCTGGGCGATCGTGTTTTCGATTTCTTTGGTTTTTGTGGTGGTCATACTTTGAATCACCACATGATCATTTCCGCCGATTTGGACGTTTCCGATTAAAACCGGTCGGGTTTCATTACGTTTTATCATACTTTTCACCTATCCTAAATTATACACTATTTCTGGTAAAAAATGAAAACAAACCGGTCAAACACTTGAAAAATGAAAAAAACGGACTATAATAGATACTGGTCTTCAAGAGATGATTCTCATTGAACCAGATCGACAAACTCATCTCTTGGTGAGTTTTTTGTTTTTTTGAGACCGAATATAGGCAAAGGAGGGAAACTATGGATCGCAATAAAAGCCATCACGGCGAAGATAAAAAAGCGAAGAAACAAGCCGTTCCCGTCAACCAGAGTCAAGGAGCAGTAGCATCCAGCACGGTCAACCAATCCGTGACACCTGCCAAGGGAAAACACGAAAAGCACAAGTATAATTAGTCCAAAAACAGTCGGATTTTCCAATTGGAAATCCGACTGTTTTTTCTTTCGATCACGCCGATATTTTTCGTGCAAAAAGTAGTCAAAAAATGATCGAATACCCCTTGTAAAACCGGGTAGAGAATGTATAATGAAATTAGAGAGTGATTTTGCGAACAACCCGTATTTTTTAAGCCCGAATTGACGAATTAAAATATAAGTATTTTAAGAATCCAATCGTCAAGCAGAAAGGAGAGTTTTCTATGGAAAAAAAGGTTGAAGTTAAGAAACCGGTCGCTCCGGCGCCAAAACCAGTTGCCAAACCAGAAGTCAAAGCTACTCCGAAACCCGTAAAAAAGTAGTGTAATCTCTCTTCTTGTTTTTCGACTAGTCTGACCCAATCGCGAACACACTGTCGTTTCTCCCGATTCCATCGAATACGGGGAAACGACATTTTTTTTTTGAAAAAAATGATGGTCCTCGCATTTCATTTTCAATGGGGGCATGCTATAATGAAAACAAGCGCTCCTAGGTATTTACTGTGAAACAAAAGGAGGTTTCTTTGATGAATTCCCCAGAAGAGAAAGAGAAAAAAGCGGATTATTTATTAGTGGATGGCACCAGAGTTTCCAAAGAAGATGCCGTGAAAGCCGGCGAAAAGTCGCGTGATACTTTTCGCATCGTGGCGATTTTCACCTTTATTATTGCGGTTTTGCTTTTAATTCAGTACATCATCGATTTGACGATTGAAAATTCCGGATGGATCTTTCTCATTGTGGTCGAGGTCGGTTTGATCGGTTCTGGATTGTTATTTTTGTCCATTCACCGTAATCTGGATCCGGAACGCTATGGCGTCTCGATCCTGAATGCCAAACATCGGCTTTTGAAACTGGATCCCAAAGATACATTGGTATACAATGACATTCAAGCGGATATCATTCTTGAACTCCACCTCCAGTATGGCAATTTGCTCTTTATCGATACGGCGAAGAAGCGGTGGCAGTATCGCGCCAGCAATCGTCTCTCGCAAGTATACGGTGTCCCGGACGTCGCCAGTTTCAGTGCAAAAAAAGACGGCGATCCCTTCCCGGTATTAATCGCATCCACGGAAGAAACCGGGATTCACAAACATGATTTTTGTATTGAAATCAAATTTGTGAATCCGGAAAAGAAACCCCTCGCTCTGGCATGCAAATCCGAAGATGTGGTGAGACAATTCTTGAAAGAATTCCAGGCCTTTCTTGCCGTACAAAAATAGTCAAATACCCTTCGTTCCTGCGCGGACGAAGGGTTTTTTCTTCATCCGACGATTGCGGACTTCTTTTTGATGCAAATTACATTCTTTATGGTATAATCATTTCGGTATTTTGGACAAAAAAACCAGCGTGTGCACACGCAATAGGAGAAGCATCATGACTCAGATGGAACAAGAAATTCTGGAAGAGAGCAGTAAACTAACCGCAACCTTTGCGACCAATGAACATTTCGTTCAATCTATCGCCGCGGAAGTGAATCAATACCATATCCGTGAAATCGTTTTGGCAGCCCGGGGATCCTCTGACAATGCCGGCATCTATTTCAAGTACTTATCGGAAGTGATGATGGGAATCACCGTTTCCTCTTCCGCACCATCGGTTGTGACGGTCTATGAAGGATGTCTGGATCTGTCGGATAAACTCGTGATCGGGATATCCCAAAGCGGATGCGCCGAAGACGTGCTTTCGGTATTAAATCTGGCAAAACGGCAAGGCGCGATCACGGTGTCCATCACAAACAATCCCGAAAGCCCGATGGCACAAGCATCCAAGTATCATCTGTACATGAATGTCGGCGCGGAAAAAAGCATCGCGGCGACGAAAACCTTCGTGGCCGAGATGTATGTCTTAGCGATGATCGTCTCTGCCATTTCCGCCCACCGCGATCTGCGCTTTTCCTTACAGGACGTGCCCGCGCTGATTGAAGCCACCTATGCGTTAAAACCCCTCCTTTCTGCCAAAGCGGATGCTTTGGTGCACGAAGAGAATTGCTATGTGCTCGGGCGCGGATACATCAATCCGATTGCGCATGAACTCGCCCTCAAATTACAAGAAACCTGCTATTTGAAAGCATTCGCCTTTTCCACGTCCGATTTTCATCACGGACCGTTCGCTCTGGTCGATGAGAAAACCAATGTGATCTTCCTTGCCCAAAACGATCGCACCCGCAAAGACTCGCTTGAAATGATGGAAATGCTGACGGAGGCCAAAGCCAGAGTGCTTTGTTTCACCGATGATCCCGATTTCCCGGCCGAGAACAAAATCGTGCTTCCTGCCGCCCAGGATTGGATCAAACCCTTCGTGTTTATTGTCGCCGCCCAGCTCTTTGCTTTGGAATTGTCCTTAAAAAAAGGCCTCAATCCCGATCAGCCGCGCGGATTGAAAAAAATCACCATTACCAAATAGCATCCCTCAAGTCCGTTATTTCTTTCTCTGAAAGATCACGTGAAATGCAGAGTGATTTTATTTGAATGAAAAAATGTAAGCGTTTGCCAATTTTTCTTTGAAAAAAGAAAGAGATGCGTTATAATAGAAAGAGCGGGAAGCGTCATGCCATTCTGAATCATGTGCGCTCCAGAAAGAAAGGACAATCAAAGATGCCAAACGAGCAAATCGCCAATCTAGATTTTAAGAGCTTGGGTTTTGGGTATGTCAAAACAAAATTAAATTACATTTCCTATTATCGGAATGGGGAATGGGACGAGGGTGTGCTTCGGTCCGAAGACACCATCACCATTTCCGCCACTTCCACTTGTCTACATTATGGCCAAGAAGCATTTGAAGGGATGAAAGCCTACCGTCGTCAGGATGGAGACATTCAGCTGTTCCGTCCGGATGAAAATGCCAAACGGTTGCAACGTTCCTGCCGCCGGCTGTTAATGCCGGAAGTCTCGATGGAAAAATTCCTTTCTGCCATCAAAATGGTGGTGAGAGCCAATCAGGAATTTGTGCCACCGTATGAATCAAGAGCCTCCTTATATATCCGTCCGTATGTGCTCGGTATCGGCGATAATATGGGTGTTCGTCCGGCAAAAGAATATTTGTTTGGTGTTATTTGTACTCCTGTCGGTGCCTATTTCAAAGGTGGTCTGGCCCCGGTGAACTTCATGGTGACCGATATGGACCGTGCCGCACCCCATGGCACGGGCGAAGTGAAATGCGGTGGCAACTACGGTGCCAGCCTTTACCCGCACGAAGAAGCAAAAGATAAAGGATTCGCCGATTGCATTTATCTCGATCCGACCACGCATACGAAAATTGATGAAGCCGGATCCGCAAACTTTTTTGCGATCACGAAAGACAATCGTCTGGTGACCCCGAAATCTTCTTCCATATTACCTTCCATCACCCGGATGTCGATCATGCAGATCGCCGAAGACTACCTGGGCATGAAAACGGGCTATGAGGACATTTTTATTGATCATTTGGATTTGTATGCCGAAGCCGGTGCCTGTGGCACGGCGGCCGCAATTTCGCCGATTGGCGGCATCGAAGTGGATGGCAAGATGCATGTCTTCCACAGTCTGACCGAAGTTGGACCTGTGACAAGGAAACTGTATGATCTGTTAATGGCGATTCAGTACGGGGACATCGAAGCCCCCGAAGGCTGGATCTACTGGATTAAGAAAACGGAGAAAAAGTAATCACTTTAAGGACAGAAACCACCGGATGGTTTCTGTCCTTTTTTACGGAATCGCCACATCATTTTAATAAAGCTTTCACAAGGATGTGGTAAAATAGGTCGAGATTCAAAAAAGTGTCATCCGAATCAGGGGGACTTTATGCCACAGCGAAAAATACGAATTGGACTTTTTATCGATGTGTTTTTTCCGATGGTCGACGGAGTCGCCGTCGTCGTTGATAATTATGCAAAACGGTTAGCCAAAGTGGCGGAGGTCATTGTGTTCGCCCCCAAGGCGAGAGATAAGCGGTATGTGGATCATTTTCCCTATCAGGTCGTTCGCAGCAACATCATCCCGATTCCGTCTTCGGATTATGATTTATCCGTGCCCATCACCGACTACGCGTTTGAAAAAGCGGTGCTCGAATCGCATTTGGATATCGTACACATTCATTCCCCGTTTTCGATCGGTTTACTCGGGATCGAATATGCAAAGCTCCATCATATTCCGGTCGTAGCGACCATTCACAGTCAGTATCAGCAGGATTTTCTAAAACAGACCAAAAGCAAAATCCTCGCCGATATGGGCACGAAAGCAGTGGTGTTCGCTTTGAACACATGCGATGAATGCTGGGCAGTCAATCAGTCGATCGCCGATCTCTTTCGCGGCTTCGGCGTGCGGAAGCCGCTCTATGTGCACCATAACGCCACCGATCTATTGCCCTTGCCGAATGGATTGGATGAGGATTTGAGAAAAAAATACCAGATTCAAAAAGAGGAACACGTCTTTCTCTTTATTGGCCGCATTGATCCGCTGAAAAACATCTATTTCACGGTGGATGCGCTGAAAATTTGTGCGGATCGTGGTATGAGGTTTAAGATGTTCTTCGTTGGCAGCGGTCCGGCCGCGGAAACGTTGAAACATCGCATTCTCGAAAATCATTTGGAAGAACAGATCATCGTTGTCGGGCGGGTGAACGACCGCGTCGTGCTTTCAGAATATTACCAGCTGGCGGACTTGTTTTTGTTTCCGTCTCTCTATGATGCCAGTTCTTTGGTGCAAATCGAAGCCGCCAGTCAGAAGACCCCAACGGTGTTTCTTAAGGGAGCTGCCACGGCCAACACCGTCACCGACCGGGTGAACGGCTTCTTGGCGGAGAATGATCCGTTAGCTTACGCCGATCTGATTGAAGAGATCATGAAGGATCCTGTGCTTTATCAAACTGTGTCTGCGGGTGCGTATCGCGACTTGTACCATACCTGGGATGAAGTGGTGGATGCCGCATTCCTTCGCTATCAGGAACTGATGGATGCGAAAATGATCGAATAAGCGATTTTTGTGCGCTTATCCGATCAGTCTCAAAAATATATTTTTTACTTTCGGATGATTTCACTGGGCTTTTCTGGAGAATAGTGTATAATATCCTTTGGTCTTGTACAAATAAGCGGATTACAGGACTCTCTTTGATCATCCGCGTCAATAATAGGAGTAACAGCATTCATGACATTTGAAAATCTTCATCTGATCGAGCCCATCCTTCAGGCTCTAATAACCGAAGGATATGAAATTCCGACCCCGATCCAGGAACAGGCCATTCCGCTTTTATTAGCGGGACGCGACATTCTCGGATCTGCCCAAACCGGCACCGGAAAGACGGCGGCATTCGCCATCCCCATCCTTCAGAACCTCACGAAGGAACAATCGCTTTCTAAAGCGCCGAAAGTGATCAAATCTCTGATCCTGACGCCGACGAGAGAACTGGCTTTGCAGATCAAAGATAGTTTTATCGCATACGGTCAAAATCTGAAACTGAAGACCATCGTTGTCTTCGGCGGCGTGAAGCAGCGTCCGCAGGAAATGGCTTTAAAAGCCGGTGTTGATATTTTAGTCGCCACCCCGGGCAGACTGCTCGATCTGATGGATCAGAAACTGATCGATCTTTCGTTCGTCAAATATTTCGTGTTGGATGAAGCCGACCGCATGCTCGACATGGGTTTCATCAACGATGTTAAAAAGGTAATTGCCAAACTGCCGACCAAACGGCAAACGATGTTATTCTCCGCCACCATGCCGGATGAAATCGCCAAACTGGCGCAAAACATCCTGATCGATCCGGAACGGATCGCGATCGTCCCGGTGGAAAAAACCGTCGACGCCATCGATCAAAAGCTTTATTTCGTGACAAAGAAGAACAAAACCAGCTTATTACTGCACATTCTGGAAAATAAAGATGTAACATCGGCTTTGATCTTCACCCGCACCAAACACGGCGCGAACAAGCTCTGTAAAGACCTGATTTCCGCCAAGATTGATTCGGAAGCGATCCATGGGAACAAATCCCAGGGTGCCCGCCAACAGGCGCTCTTCCGCTTTAAAAACCACCAGATCCGCGTGCTCGTCGCTACCGATATCGCCGCCAGAGGGATCGACATCGATCATCTCTCGCATGTGTTCAACTTTGATCTTCCCGAAGTGCCGGAGACCTACATTCACCGCATCGGCCGCACCGGCCGTGCCGGCTTGGATGGTTCTGCCATTACGTTTTGCGCGGAAGACGAACTGCCTTTGTTAAAAGACATCCAGAATCATATTAAGAAAATGATTCCGGTTGTTTCCACCCATCCCTATTCGGCCATCTTTTTGGATATCCCCGTTTTGGGCCAAAAGTCCATGCCGATGATTCCAATCGCAAAACCGAAGAAAGTGGAACCGAAGAACTTCTCCGCCCACGATTCCAAGAATCATCGCAGCAATCAGCCTCATGCGCGCAAACCGGAAGGATTCAATTCGAGCAAAGCGGAAGCACGCTACGATACCAAACCGGAAACAAGATATGTCAAACCGGCTGGTAAACCGGTTGCGAAAGCAGCTCCCGTTGTGGAAAAGAAGTACGAAGAAAAACCGAGAGAAAAGAGCGAACCGAAGGATCATACCAATCGGGATGCGCTCAAAGCATCTCACTTTGAAAACTCGAAAAAACCGTCTGCTTCCTCCTACAATCCCTATGGATCGAACTCCTCACGGGATTCATACGATTCGAAGAACAAAAAATAAGTTAGCGGTTCAAATTCAAAGCCTTTCTGCGGTGCAGAAAGGCTTTTTTGATATGAACTTCGTCATTAAAAAAAGTAATGTATTCGGCTGATCATAACGCTGAACCAGAATTTCATGTCCCTTTTTGCCTAAATCCAAATTTGCGAATTCGCATCCCATTTTTTTGCAAAATATGTGCTACTATCAATATTTTCATAAACCGGCAGAATGAAAGATTTAACCGATTCATATACTTGTTCTAGTTCAAGATTGATTCGAATCTTTTTTGCATGAACAAAGGATGCCCACAAGCGCTTTTTATTAGAATCAATATAATTATTAAAAAAGGATAAATCTTCAAAACTGGTCTTTCGATTCGAAATGGTTTTATCTATCGCTTCTTTCAATATCATTCCATTAAATGAGTAAATTCTGGATAACACAAAAATGTCATACAGATCTTTGATTCTGGTTCCGATCTTACCAAGAGATATTAAAGCTTCAAATTTTTCTGCGATTATCGATTCGACGGAGTAGGTCATGATATTTGGCGCGTTTTGATCAAGTAGTGTCGGATATGTCATTTTTGCTTTTTCTGGGTAAATTACATCGCCAAATGCAACATCAGCGAAAACATTGATTTGTGTTTTTTGAAGGTATCCTTTAATGGATATTGCAACGCCGGGGTACTTTTTAAACTCCGATATTCTTGTTATTTTGATTGTCTTTATATCAAACGTGATTCCATCATTTGGATCATCGATCGAAAAGATTGCAATAAATGCATTTTTTATCTCATCTATGTGATCGGAGATTCCAATTCCGAGAAAATCAACATCAGCCGTGCTTCTTTGATAGTCTCCCTGATTCATAGCATATAATAAAGCGCCACCTTTTAGAATAAAATGATCTTTATATGGGGAAATAGACAATCGATAGAGTGTTCTTTCAACCCCATAAATGGATAAAACCTCGTTATATTCTCTGCCAAGTTTTTTTGCTGTATCTAATAATTTCGCTTTGATCGAATCGGCAAGACTCATACAAGCACCTCGAGATAGGTTGAAATGATCGAATATACCTTCAGTTTTTCCGCATACTGAATCAGTTTGTTCAGATTGCGGTCGCTTTCCTTAAGGTAATTTTTAAGTACTTCCAAACAATCTTCAACCCCATATTTATTGCGATAATATATTAGGTCACAGACGGTTTTTTCCTTGTTATAGATCAAAAAACTGCCCCCTTCGATCGTTTCTTCCTGAATTCCGAGAATATACCTTTGTTCTAAAAAATAATAGAGTTTGATGTTTGGCCAAGCCGGAAGCATAGTGATACGATGTTTTTTTGGGATCGCGACATCAATTTGCGAGATACGGAAGGAGGACAGTCCGAAATATACGGCCGCACTCATGAGGCAAACGACCCCCTTTGAGACATATGCATTGGCGTATAGATAATCATTTTCATCACCAGCATATTTTACGTTTTCGAAAGTGGTTCCGTTGATTTTTTTTAGGATTCCCGTTTTGATCAGCTGGTTGATTCGATAGTACGAAAAACCAGCATCGAGGAGAGATTTGCTGGTGATAAATTTCTGTTGAACAAAAAAATCCATATTTGATTTTGCTTCATTCATGGTATCACCTCCCTTTTATTGTATGCGATCACACAGATGAAAGCAAGAAAAATTTAAAAAATATTCGGCCATATATATATAGTAGCCGAAATGTTTATAAATTTCCTGGTTGTTTTTTTGTGAATATTACTCTTCTTTGACATAAGGGCTTAGGTAAATAGTATTCCTTTTACAACTCAAACGACTCGCGGAAATCTATCGAGGGATGAAAACATACATTGTGTTCATCTATTTTTGGACTGTGAGCATCCTTGGTGCATATCATTTGTGTTTTGCTCCCCCGATCCGTTATAATGATACTAGCAAAGGGGGAGAAAAACTCATGATGAATTTCTTTCTGGAAAAAACCA
>Ga0209373_10001680_pt1 | contig 24824 bp, 16 predicted proteins | sample Higcelweek5metaG_FD_187173 | JGI IMG/M metagenome (GOLD analysis project Ga0209373, IMG submission 187173) | Freshwater pond sediment microbial communities from the University of Edinburgh, under environmental carbon perturbations - High... | ecosystem: Environmental > Aquatic > Freshwater >... | reverse complement strand
GTCTGCAAGCCTTCGAACGTTTATCATTTTGCCGCCGTGGGTTACTTTTTTGCCCGGGCGATTTATCAAGAATTGAAAATTCCAATCGGTGTTGTGACGGTCGCCTGCAGCGGCTCCTCCATCGAACCCTGGATCAGCCTCCGGGCTTTTGACGCCTTTCCCGGAATGAAGATGTCCCGGATGTATCCGAAAGATGCCACTCCTGAAGATTTCTTCCGCTCACGGATTCCTGATACTCCCCAGCATGAGGCCGCCCGGAAGGAATATGTCGATTCCATGGCCCTGTGGGTAGCCGATTCCAGAAATAAACTCGAAAAAATGGAACCGCTGGAAACGCCGCCTCTTCCGCCGAAGGGACTGCAGCCGTTCGGAAAGGACAATTATTTCCCCTGCGTTTACTACAATACGATGATCCATCCCCTGCGCACGTTCACATTCCGGGGAGCCATCTGGTATCAGGGATGCTCCAACATCGGCGATCCGGGAAATACCTATAAGAAAAAAATGGAAGCGCTTGTTTACGATTGGCGGACCCTTTTCAACAACCCGGATTTCCCGATTTATTTCGTTCAGGTCGCGCCTTTCAAACACACAAAGACCAAACCGTTCCAGCTGCCCTGGTTCTGGACCGTCCAGCAGCAGTTTGCGGACGAGGATCCCCATGCGGAAATGGTGGTCATCAATGACATCGGAGAAGTGAACAATATTCATCCGAAAAACAAGCAGGAGGTCGGAAGACGTCTGAGTCTTCTTGCGCTCAAGCATGAATACGGAAAGGATATCGTTGCCGATTCCCCCTTCTACAAAAACCATACGGTCAGGGGCAGCTGTCTGATTGTGGAATTCCGCAATGCGAAACAGCTTGTCACGCGTGACGGCAAAGCGCCCGACTGGTTCGAGATCGCCGGAAAAGACGGAGTATTCCATCCCGCAAAAGCCGTCATCGACGGGAATAAAGTCATCCTGACCAGCGAAAAGGTCGAACATCCTTGTTTTGCTCGTTTTGCCTGGCATCAGGCGGCGGAACCGAATCTCCGGAATGAAGGAGGTCTTCAGGCGGGCGCATTCCAAACATGTACACCTCCGAATTTTTGAAACTTCCTGAGCCGCCCCCCTGCTTCATGCCGAAAGAGACAACCCGGCATTTTTAAATTCAATCCCGATTTTGCTTTTTTTCAGAAATGGAAACTTCGAAAAATCTCCGGGTTCCGCTTTTTCCGTTCCTTACCTCTGTCCTTCATACCGCCGCCGCTCGTGGCCTCGAACCGGCGACTTTCCTCGAAGCTTTCCTCAATGATTCCAGAAATGCTTCCATCCTTTTCTCCTGATTCTTCCAAAATCCTCACTGACGCTATACGGATTCTGCTGTTTTTTGTGAAATTTCCGAAAAAGTGTTTGACAATCCATTTTGCCAAACTATATTAGATAATGAAACAGATAAGTCAATAAGTCAATTTGAAGGGCGTGAAAATGCCGACCGCGAAAAAAAGTCTGAAGACAGGAGTGAAGGAATATCTTCTTACGCATATACGTGAGAAGCACCTGAAACCGGGCGACAAGCTTCCTACGCAGCGTGAACTTGCACGCATCCTTCAGGCCAGTCCGAAAGTGGCGGAAGTTGCCCTGAACGAACTGGAGGAAGAAGGGATTATTGTCCGGAGAACCGGGAGCGGTACCTTTCTGGCGCGGTCTCACGAAATCGTGTCTGAAGCTCCGAACGGAGGTCGGAACGTGTTCGTGCTGATTCAGAATCTCCGCAATCCCCAGTTCTCGGAGTTTGCCGCGGAGATCGAGATGCTGCTGCATCGTCGAAACCGCCGCATGCGCCTCATGACATTCAAAGGATTCAATTCTTTCCGGGAGCTGGTGAATCTCATGGTGGAAGAAGGGTGCGGCGGAATCATTACGACGTATATGTCTCCTCCTCTGAAAGAGTTTGCCGTGCGCCGCAAGGTTCCCACCGTGCTGATCCGGGTCCGGAACGCGGGACCGGCCTCCAGGCAGGCGACACACGAAATTATCCTCGACGTGGGGGATCAGGCCCGAATTCTGGCGGAACATCTGCTGTCCATGGGGCACCGGAATTTTTATCTGGCGGGCGGACAGCCGGAAAAAACAGAGGATATCTGTCATCGTTTCAAAATCATGGACCGGCTGTTGAAAAAGTCCGGGGCGTCCGTTCACATCATTCCGGAAAAAAGCGTTAATGAAACAGAATTGAACTATGAGGAAATAGGGAAAGATTTAGCCTCAAATATTTTGTCCTTGAATGAGGGGCCAGGCGTTGCCGTTTTCTATAATACCGCCCGTGCGCTGGGAGCGATGAAAATGTTTCAGCACATGGGAAAAAAGATCCCGCAGGATATGTCCATTACCGGATTTGACAATATTTTCGCTGCAAGACTGGTTGAGCCCGAACTGACCGTGACCGACGCCCGCTACATTGAAGCCGCCGCAAGTGCGGTCGAGCTGATCGCCGGACATGAAAAAGAGCTGAAGACCGTCACGATTCCGCCGATTCTCTGTCTCGGAAGATCGGTCGCAAACCTGATTCAATAAAGGAGTTTTCAGAAATATGAAAGCCATTTTTCCGGGAACCGCTTCGGGTATAGCGACGAAAACCCGTTTTCACAATATGATTCTGCTGGAATCGCAGGGGCATACGCTGCTGCTGGACGGCGGAGAACCGTTGAGCACCCTTCTGATCCGTCGCGAAACGGATCTGGAAAGAATCGACGGCATGGTGATTTCACATCTTCATCCGGATCACGCGGGTTCGCTTCCTCAACTGATTCAGACACTTCAGATTTCGCAGAGGAAGAGACCTTTCAGAGTCCTGATGCCTTCCGAAGGTCTCGTGATATACCGGAAGTTCCTCGATATGCTTTATCTTTTCGACCGCGCTTTGCCGTTTCCGCTGGAACTTGTTGGCATCGACTGTGCCGGCGCGCAGAAAATCGGGGACTTTTCGCTTGAATTCATCCAGAATCGCCATCTGGAGGCGTTGAAGAAGCTGGCAGAAGAACAGGGACTTCTCAATACCGGACAGAGTTACAGTTTCGCCGTTTCCTGTGAGGGAAGGCGTGTGGTCTACAGCGGCGACGTGAAGTCCGCGCTGGAGCTGATTCCTCTTCTGAATGTCCCGACAGATCTGCTCATTCTCGAAATGGCGCATTTCTCTCCGGATGAATTCCGTACCCTCTGGGAAGAGGCTCCTCCGCGTAAAGCCGTTCTGACTCATTTTCATCCCAGATTGGATATTTCGCCCGAAAAACTGTTGCAGGATATTTTCATGCCGTATAAGGACAAAGTCGTATTTGCACAGGATGGAACGGAGGCCGTAATATGAAAGACATATATCGCTTCGATCTTCACACTCACACCAGTCTTTCCGATGGGCGCAATGATTTGCTTACCATGCTTTATTCCGCGGAATCCTACGGAACCGCGGGCATGGTCTTCACAGACCACACCTTCAGCAATGCCGAGGCGGAAAAACTACTGGAAGAATATCATTCCGCAGCATTGCCGGAAAACAGGGTCAAAATTCTTTTCGGCACGGAAACAGCGGTGGCAGATTCTTCCGGAAAACCCGCGGTCTCGAGAGATATTCTGCGGAAATTCGATCTGGTCCTCATGGATTGCAACTGGATCCTTTTTCAGCAGCTTGACAGCTCTTCCGACAAAAGGAAACTGGCGGTGAAACTTTGCGGAATCATGATCGAAGCCTGCCGGGTGCCGGAAGTATCGATTTTGGCGCATCCTTTCAATTTCGGGCTCGCGCCGCTGAATCTGCCGCTGGAAGAATTCACGGATGAAATGGTGGAGACTGTTGCTGACGCTTTTGTGGAAAACGGGAAGGTTTTCGAGGTCATGAACCAGATGTATTTCTGGCACACGACGACTTCATTCGAGCATTTTCACGGGGAATATTCAAGAATCGTCGCGATCATGAAGAAAGCGGGCGTCCGTTTTTCGCTTGGGTCCGACACTCATTCCTGCTGTGGAATCGGCAATCTGCCATGGTGCCGGAGAGTCGTGGAGGAGCAGGAACTTTTGGACAGAATCTTCCTTCCGGAAGCATTTTTGAAACAGGAACGGAAAATCGGAAAGACTTGAATAATGAAGGAAAAGGAAGAGAAAGGAGAATGGGAATGAAAGCAGATGAAAAAAGAAACAGTTTCACGCTTGTAGAGCTTCTGGTTGTTATTTCGATCATCGCAATACTGGCGGGGCTGCTGCTGCCGGCACTGAATCAGGCGCGTGAAAAAGCTCGTTCGATTGCCTGTCTGAACAACATGAAACAGTGGGGGCTCGGCTTCTCCTTTTATTCCGATCAGTTCAACGACTGGCTTTGCCGCTCGTACAACATTGCCGTTTATCCGGGTGCGGACACAACGGGGCTTTCCAATCCTCAAAATGGGCGGGACTGGAACGATTATTTCAGTTATCTCCGTTACATGATGGTGCCGAATGTGAGTTATACGGTGTGGACTGGCAACACAAACCTCCGTGCGATGAATCAATGTCCGTCCCACAGGAATCCGGCGGCGGGCACGACGAGCGAGAGGAACATCCGTTATTCCTATCTGATGAATGCCACGGTCGGTTTCTGCAGCGGAACCGCCACGCTTCATAATGCCGGCTGTGTAAATGTTTACGCCCACATGAAACGGAGCCGCGTCAAAAATCCCGGGAATCTGATTTACATTACGGAATCCAGCTCCTTCAGCTTGAACAGCGCGGCTACTGCCTGCTGGGGAAGCACTTTGTATATCAGCCGGACGGAACGTCGTCATTCCAACCGTATGAATGCCCTTTTCCTTGATGGCAGCGCCCGTTCCGTCGGGGTACCGAAACGGGTTGAATTCGATGACTATTAATAACAATCCTCCCGGAAGAAAGAGAGACTGCATAATGAGAAAAAACGGGCTGTTTCTGTTGAGCATGGTGTCCGCACTCGTCCTGTTTGCCGCGGATGAAAAAAATATGGTCATGGAACCGGACGAAAATACGGCGGCGTTCTGGGATCTGAGTCTTTTGAAGAACGGGGCGATCGAGGATCAGAGCGGCTTCGGAAATATCATTAAGCTCGGTTCCCTTGAAAAGGCGCCGCTGCCGTCCGTCACTTCGGACGGACTCCGTTTCGATAACAAGGGGGGATTCGCGGAGGTCTACGGCAAGGAATCCCTCCGTATTCTCGAAGGCGATTTCTCCATCGATGTTGTTTTCAAAAGCGATTCGCCGGAATTCCTGAAAAAAGTGCCGAACGCCTTTCTGATCGGCAATAAGTCCTACAGCGAGAAAAATGGATTTGCTCTCTCTCTTTCCAACTGGCAGAAGCCACATTTTTCTTTTTCCTATGGACAAGACGGCAAGCCTCTTGTATTCGACGGTTCATTCCCGGCAGGACCCCTCAAAGCGGGAATCTTCCACCATGTCCAGGTATCCCGTTCGGGCGGAAAACTCACACTGTTCCTGGATGGCGTGAAACTTGCGGAAAAAGAGATTTCGGGGGATATCTGCCTTGTTAACCCCCGGAGAATTCGCCTTGGAATCTATCCGGCTCCATGGCAGCGGGACAAGGACGGCAAACTGATTCTCAACGGGCTTGACGGAGTCATCCGCTTCGTGCGGATTTCGGACAAAGGGAGGAATGGAAAATGAAGTCTGCGCTCTGTGTTCTGCTTCTTCTTTCGGGAGCCTTGTTTGCGGGTACTGAAAAACAGTGCGCCGTGCTCGTCTGGGAGAAGAACCGCTCCGCGGCGGAAAACATCCTGGCCGACCTTCGCAAGTGTGGGGAGAAGGCCATCCCTGTTTCCGTGTCGGACGAAACGAAAATTTTCGCCTGCGACATTCTGATCCTTCCGGATGCCGAGGAGACCCCTCTCTCCCCCTGGCAGGGGGTGATCCCGCGCTTTCTTTCCAAAGGCGGACACCTGATCACCGACGGGCACCCTGAACGGACTTTCGAGGAAAAGAACGGTCGGTGGACAGAAGCTCCCGCCTGGATTATTCCCCTTGCGGGAACGGCCCATTGTGTGGCGGATTTCGCTTCTTTCAACTACAAGGGAATTTTCGACAATCATGGAATGCTGACTCTGAAACAGGATGATGCAAGCGGGAATGCCGTGAAGTTCGGGACGGTCGGACTGGAAGGAATTTCACGGGTTTCCGGACGGAGCCTTCATAAATGCCAGTGGCGTCTTACCGATGGCAGCAGTCCCGGCAAAGTGGAGTTCCACGACTGCACGGATGTCTCGCCGCTGGTGGTGACGGACTCTTCCGGCAAGGTCGCGGCACAGCACACCGCGATGGTTCGGCACTGGTGCGATTTCTTTCCCGGCTCCACGATCATCTGTGCGGATATTGCTGCGACCTTGAGTCATGACAAATCCCTGAAACTGCTTTACACTTCGCGCGGGGCGGACTATCTGAAATATCTGATTGAACTCTGCCGCTCAAGACTGCCCTCCGATCCGTCTCCGGAATATTACTCCGGATTGAAGCGGCTCAAGAAGAGCATCACAAACATGAAGGATCTTTACACGGAAGCGATTTATCTCCAGCGCGACCTGGTGTTCCACAGCGAAAACAACCGTCTTCAGAAACTGCCGGCGGGTGAAGCGGAGATCCGTAAAATTTCGGAAGAGTTCCGAACTCTTGAGGCGGAAGCGCTGACGCTTTCCTCCGCGTTTGCCAAATTCCGTTTCAACCGTTTTCCGTTTGCTGTCAAGCGGAAAGAGAAACTGATCTCCGAGTCCGAGGCTCTGAGCGTCCGTTTCAACACGTTCCTGAAGGAGGGGAAAAAGCTGGTGTCCACCCTTTCGAAGGCTTCTGGCAGTTCTTTTTCCATGCCTGAAAAATATGCGGAAAAAGGTGTGGTCGATGTCAAATATTCCTGCGCGGATTATCATCCGGTCAGCTGGTTTACCGCTCCTCCGCTTTTCGTGGAGTATGAAAATGGCCGCGCCATTGCGTCGACGGGAGTTCGCGGGTGCTGTCTTACCAACTATTCGACTCCGGCCACTTATAATCTTCCGACGCCGGAACACCTGAGGAAAGATGAATCAGCGAAGGAGGTTTACCGGAGCTACGTAAAGGAAACGGGACTCGACAAATTTACTTCGCACGAAATCAATTCCACCGTCCTGCCCGAGACCCTCTGCCGGAAAGTCCTTGAGAAAGATACTCCTTATGTGGCGGATCTCCGCAAGGGGACACTCGTTCCATCGAAAAATCCGGGCGATGTCCGGCAACATTTTTCAGGTTACGGTATCATTTCCAGCGCGACCGATTCCCCGGAGTTCAGGGGACTGATCGAATTCATGGCGAAACGGACCGCCGGTCTGCCGGGAATCCACACCCGCTCGATCACCCATGAAGGCATGGCGCTGGGCGGCTACAGCGAATACGGATTCGCCCAATATCGCAAGTATCTTGCGAAAGTTCACGGGAACATTGCCGCTCTCAACCGGAAATGGGGTTCCGATTACACTTCTTTTGCCCAGATACGTCCTCCGATCGCTTATCCCTCCTCCAAGACGGAACAGGCCAATATGTACGACTGGATTTCCTTCCGTTCGGAGGCCTTTCTGAACTTCATGAAGATGGTTTCCGAAATTTACCGCAAGGCTGATCCCGGCTGCCGCCTTACCGGCTGCATCAATCAGGTGTCGCCATTGGATGGTGTGGAGTTCTATCGCTACAACCAATATCTTGACTTTGCGGCATCGCACAATACGCCGACATACCATGCGTGGTATCAGATCGGGCTCGGACGCCGGGGGCAGCTTGCAGACAACAATGAACCGAAATGGATTTCCACACCGGGGCCGTGGCGGGGTGGCGGAACCGAAAACGAATATCAGAAAAGCCAGCGATATGCCATGTATTATTACGCCTCGCAAGGCATGGGGCAGTTCGCCCCCTATGAATGGCGGGTGGGAGGGACCCCCCTTCGCATGGGGGAATATGACGGCACGCTCAATCTGACCGGCACGGAAATCAAACATTTCATCCAGAACAAGACCCGCTGGGAACGGCTTCTCGGCGCCGGAATTCCGCGCGATAATTCGAAAACGGGACTTTACTGGTCTTTCGTGACCAAATCCCAGGCGAAGGGCGGTCTGGTGGACACGCCGCTGGATCAATCCCTTTTCTGCCAGTATTTCCGGCTGTTCGACCGCTGGAACGAACTGCTGGACTCTTCCCTGATACAATATGAGATGATTACGCGCGACAAACTCTCGGAAGACATTTCCCGTCTGAATACGCTGATCGTGCCTCAGGCGGCCTATCTGGAACCGGAAACGGTGAAACGGCTGCTGAATTTTGCACGGAGTGGAAAAACTCTTGTTCTGGAAGGACTTTGCGGCTCTTATGATCCGTATAAAAACGATGACGGACAGCTGTTCGACGTCTGCGGGATGGTTCCCGTCGGGAAGAAGAACGGGACTCTTCAGGATGGAACCAACGCGCCCGCGCTCCTGACGGTGGAGGAGTTCGGTCCCCCGTATCTTTCCTATGAGATGATGGAAGCCGGGAAAAGCCGCGTGCTTGTCCGTTACCGGGACGGGTCCCCGGCCGCGGTCGCCGTTCCATACGGCAAAGGCGAAATCATCTACTGCGGATTTTCCGCCGGAGGATTCTCCGAGGCAAAATCTCCGACGGTTCAGGCCGTCTTGAGAAAGCCACTTGACGACCGTTTTGTATTTTCAGCCGATCCGGCCGCAAGGCTTTTCACTTGGGAAGGAGAGAACGGAATCCGCTTCATTTTCGTGCTGAACTTTTCGGATGAATGGAAATCCGTTCCTCTTAAATTTGCCGGAAGAATCATCGAGGCGTGTGATATCGAATCCGGTTCAAAGCTGAACTTCCGCACGGATAACGGAAAATCAGAAGCGGTTGTGCCGGTGTTTCCGGCAGGCGGACGCGTCATTGCCGTGAAATGTACAAAATAGGGAGACCGTGAACATGCGTTTTCATTCGATATTTTTTATCTGTGCGATTCTCTTTCCCGTATTCATCTTTGCGGCGGATGATGTTGTCATGTCCCGCAGAACCATCGACCGTTCGAACCTTTTCAAATCGGGAGACTTTTCCTTCAGCGTCACGACAGATGAACGCAGCCCGAGCGGCTGGTCTATCAAAGCGCTCAAGGGAACGGAAGAGCGCATAGTCCCGGTCAGCCCGACAGGGGTGACGCGGCTTTTCTTTCCGGGAGATGTCTTCGAAATCCGGAATGATCATCTGCCGCGGGGAGAGCACTGGAGTACGATGCAGGAAACCATCGGCGAATTCGAGATTGTAAGACGGTCTCCTTCCGACTTTTTCAAGGATTCGCCAGTCCGGACGTCTCATGAAAAAACAGCAGGGTATGTTTTTTATGTTTTTGGAAACGGGGTTTTTACACTAAAGATGCTGCCTGCCTTCAACGGAGCGATCTACAGTCTGACCGATTCCGTTTCCGGAATCGAGTTTTTCTGCGGCAGACTGGAGGGAGCGCAGGGAAAGAATTCTTTTGAGAAACTTGGTTTTCTGGAACTCGTCAACCGTTATGGTCAGACAGCCGGTGTTGAATTTGAACCCGGACTGGAACCCAAGCCGTCCGGCAGGAACATCGTGAAGATGGAAAAAGAGCTTCCCGATGGACGCGGCGCAAAATTGTCGCGGACAATCGAGCTTGAACCGGGACTCCCGCAAGTAAAAATACGCTCTGTCTTGACTGCCTCGGGAGCGCCGAAGAATGCCTTTCGTTTGAAACACCGTCCCGAAGCGACGTTCGTCGGCTGTCCGGACAATCGATCCATCAGCATATTCACGGAGAAAAATGGAGTCTGGAAGGAGAGGACGACCCCTTCCGGTGAAGTCATTCCCAAGGGATTGCGGTATGCGTTGGTTGACCGCGACCGGGGTTTTCTTTTCGGCGTAACCTATGCCGAAAAGGATCTGGAACAATTGTATCTCTGGAATGCCAGGGACTATGTAACGCTTGAAGCCTGGAGTGTGGAACGTCCCCTTGTGGCTCCTCTGGAACTGGAAGTCCGTTATTACCTGATCCGCGGCATGTCCAGAGCAAATTTTCTCGGGACAGATGGAGCTCTTTTCATCCCGGATCTCCATCCGGTGATCCATGCGGGAAGTCCGTGGAAAATGGCTCTGGTTTATGGAAGCGCTTCGTCGTGGGTTCCGCTGGAAATCGAGTTCACCATCAAAAACCGTAAGGGGGAAACGGTCCTGTCGGAAAAAAGGACGCTTTCGGCGCCTGTCCCGGGGTTTGCTGCGCCGGCGGCGTATCCCGTTCTTCCGACGGAAAAACTTGTCCCCGGTGTTTATGAGGTGGGTTTTGCTCTTTCCAAAGGCGGGATTTCAGGTAAAATTCCTCTGACAATCGTGAGCCCGGAACAGCTTCAGGAATCCCGGGCGCTTCTGGACCGGATCCTTACACAGATTGAAATCCAGCGCAAAGCCTACAGGGATCTTCTCCCGGAAAAGAAGAAACAGGCTCTCCGGGAATTCAAACGGAACCTGATGATCCGCGACGAATGCGAGGAAGCCCTGAAGAACGGCGATCTCGAAAAATTCCGGACCCTGTCGAAAGAGTTCAAATAACCCCCTGTCTGGATCGCCGGAACGGTTCAGCTTCCGGACATGGAACGGTGCTGCGGCGAAAGATTTTTCCCGTGAACCAGATACGGTTCAAAACGCGATTCCAGAACGCAGGAGTTCCCTTTTTCGATCAGTTCGAGGAGAAGCGCGGCCGCAGCTTTGCCGAGTTCCTCCTTATACTGATTGACTGTGGGCGGGACGGGCGAAAGCAAGTTCACGAAATCCATATTGTCGTATCCGATCACCGCCAGATCGCCCGGGATGACACATCGGAGCGCGTTGGCCCGCTGGTAAAGCTCCAGCGCGATGTAGTCGGTATGGCAGATCGCTACGGTGAATTGTTTTCTTTTTTTCAAGAACGACCCGGCATCCTGAAAGTAGAGGGGTGTCCGTCCGTTTTCACGGGTGAGTTCATCGTAGGCGCGGCTCCGGAGCGAACCCGGTCCGGAGGCTCCGACGTAAGCGATCCGGGTATGTCCGGCCTTCAGAACGCCTTCCATGGCGGCACGTCCCCCGGCATAGTCGTCATTCCATGCACAGGAGACTCCTTCGATCTTTGAATTGAGCGTTACGAGCGGATGTTTCCGGGCGAATTTCCGTATCTCTTCCGCCGTGCCGCCGACAGGGGCGGCGATGATGCCGTCCACACCCTGATTTTCCATGAAACGCAGGGCTTTTTTCTGACGTTCCGGGTCCTGTTTCGTAACAGACAGAAGGAGATGATAGCCTCGTTCGGAAAGGACATCTTCGAGCGCACTCAGGATTTTGAGCCAAAAGGAATTCGCAATGTTGTCCGAGATCAGAACTCCGGCCAGGAACGTCTTTTTGGAAGCAATCGCGCGGGCATGGAGATTCGGCGTGAAATTGTGCTTGCGCATAACCTCGCCGATCCGTTCGCAGGTGGCATCCGAAAGCTTGTAATGCTTCGCCTTGCCGTTGAGATACATCGAGGCTGCCGTAAGAGAAATGCCAGCCTCGGCAGCGATTTCCTTCAAAGTGAGTTTCTTATTCATGAGCATCGATTTTCCTCATTTCCCCGATACAGAAATACAGGGCGCGCGGCAGATGGAAGAATGTCTTCCATTTGCCGCCTTTGAGCGTATGTGTGGGAATACCCGCGCGGTTGAGATAGGCGAACCACTCAGGATGTTTTTCGTCCCGGAAATGCGACCATGCATAGACGTCGATTTCACGGAAACGGTCCAGAAAATACTTGTCGCAGGTCAGGCGGTATGCATAGAGGGCGGCAATGAGTGCTTCGCAATGCGGCCACCAGAGTTTCATGTCCCATTGCAGTTCAAGGTGCGGTTTGCCAAGCGCGTCCATGAAGTAGAACAGCCCGCCCTGTTCACGGTCGGTTCCGAACCCAAATATTCCCCGGGTGATTTCCGCCGCTTTGCGGATCATGTCGGGGCGGTTTTTGCGTTCCGCATACTGAAGCACGAACCACATCGATTCGAGGCCGTGACCAGGATTGACGAAACGGCCTTCGCACGAATCGAGGTCAAAGGAACCGTCCGTGTTGATGTTTTCAAACAGGATTTTCCGTTCCGGATTCCAGAAGCGTTCAAGGACGGTATTGACCGCGTTGTCGGCGTCTTTTTCATATTCCTCCGATCCGAGCAGTTCCTTCATGACGGCGGCCAGATTGGCCAGCATCATGAAATGTCCGAGGGAGAGCCTCTTTTGTTTGCCGGGAAGTGATTTTTCCCAACGGCCTTTGGGGTTGTCCATGCGGCGGATGTAGCTTTTCATGGCTGAATCGGCTTCCTCGCAATAACGTTTTTCGCCGGTCACCTTGAAAAGGGCAGCCGCGCCCATTGCTGCGAAACAATCCGAAAAGATGTTGTAAGGGGCGATGGACGGCTCCCCCTTGCGGTTCAGGGAAAAGTAATACGTGCCATCTGGGGATTTTCCATGTTTCGTGAGGAAATCAAATCCCTGTTCAGCTATCGGGAGAAAGGTTTCCTTCCGGTATGGGCTCATCGCGAAGAGCGCGAACATGTAAACGATCCGCCACTGCATCCACATGTACTTTTCTGTATCATAAACGGAACCATCATGTTCGAATGAAGTAAAATAACCGCCATATTTGTGATCTACGCAATGATTTTCCCAGAAGGGGATGACACGGTTGACCAATTCATCTTCGTAGCGGCAGATGTCTTTCCGGAAAAGAGTCATTTTTCAGTCTCCGGCAAGATTGGATTTCTGGAGGCTGAAAGCGACAGCCCACGCAATGGGAGCATTGGTCCAGCCCGTGTAAATGCTGTTGGCGCCGCCTTCGAAACGGTCGCCGCCGCCCCATTTTCCGGTCTCCAGATCGAACATGCCGCGCCAGCATCCGTAAAGATGTTTTTTCCGGGTCCGGTCCTGAATTTTCAGCAGAAGCGAAAGCATTTTTTCCAGCGGCGCGCTGTAACGGTCATCCAGCGAAGCCATGTTCTGAAGTCCGAGTACAGCCCAGTTCATGGTATAGATCGTGTCGACCAGTCCTTTGCCCGACGGCGCTTCATAATGTTCCGACGGCAGGCTTCCATTTTCCGGATTCATCGCACCGACGATCCGGTCGGCGAACATCCGGGCGCAATTCAGGCTTGCCTCGTCTTTCATGGTGCGATACGATGCGGTGCATCCCATCAGGGCATAGCCGAATTCGCTTACGGTCAGCGTCCCGGCATTTTCGGTGAGGAAACAATTATAGGAATCGACTACGGCGCGATATTCCGGTTTCGGATTGAACTTGTAAGCTTCGGACAGCGCCATGCAAACGAGAGAACCCCAATGCGGCAATTTCGTGTTTCCGAGCCAGGCGAAAGACAATTCTTTCTCTCCCCGATTCTTGAAGTATCGTGGAAATGCGTCCGCCATGAGGTCTGCCAGAAGAAGCGCCCATTTTTTCATTTCGAAGCGTCGGTCGAGTTTCGGATGTTTCCGGGCGATTTTCAGTGCGAGCGCAACCATCCATGAGTCGTCGTCGAAATAGATGTTGTGCGACCGCTTGATGTGGCTCCAGTCCCAAGCTCCGATCATGCTTTTATCCCCATCCCCGAAACGGTTCAGGAGGCCGCTGCGGAAATAGAGGAAGGAGAGGATATTTTCCGCCGTGTCGTAAAGTTCTTGTTCCCCGAAAATCTCATGGAGTTTCAGGAAGAGGAAGGCTGTCTCCAGATTGCAGTCGGCGCGGCGCTGTTCCACGATGCAGTAATCCTTGAATGGCGTCCACGCAGGGAATGAATACAGTGTTTTTTCGCAGGTTTCGTTGTCGTGCGTAAGGAGGACGCGTTCCGCCACGCCCCATGAGCCGTCCACGGGAAGCATTACGCCGGAATTGCGGAACCATTGCGCGGTCATCCGCAGGCTTCCCTTTAATGTTTTCGAAGCAATCATTGCGTCTCCTGTTGTTTTGCCAGTTCAATAACTAAAGCGATTTAGTTTTTAAAATAGCATCCATTTTTGAAAATGCAAATGGAGATTTCCGGTCCGGGGAAGAAAGATGTTTTTGGAGTGAACGAAATCAGATTGTCAAATTGAATTTCATGGTATACTCAACAGAATCTCCCGGACGGATGGGTTCCGGCATGAAAAAAGGTTCCAGCGTAACACCGATCTTGTTATCCGCAGCATCCCATAGCATGACACCTTTCAGTGTTTTTTCCGGATGGACCCGGATCTCCAGCACCTTTGGCAGAGAGGAAGCACTGGCAGTCCAATCGGCAGTTCGGATTTTTCCGGTCAGAATTGAGTCGAAAGGTGCTTTGCGGTCAGGGGAATGCGTATATTCGAAATAGCAGTTTTTCCGAGTGCGGGAAAACACGATCTCTCCCATTGTCAATCGCCCGTTGTCCATCATGAAAGGCATCAGGTTATGAAACCGGAATCCGATGTTAATCTCCGTGTTTCCTGTGTTTTTAAGTGTGGTTCTGATCACGATGGAACATGGGAAAAAATCAATTGTTTTACGAAGCAGCAAATTTTTCAGGGAAGCCGGATCGCGAGGTGTCATTTTATGTTCCAGAATAATGCGGATTCCATTCTGGAAACGAATCATGTCGAAAAAAGAATATGCAGAAGCAAGACGGCAGGCGGCGGAAGCCGGGAGCCAGAAGGCATCGGCGCCGAACCCGAATTTGTCATCAGAAAGATTTTTTCCGTTGACCCGCCAGTTGGTGATGCAGCCGCCCTGTCCCATGTTCAGATCGGCGGAGTAATCCGGTGCGGAGATGTGAATCACCGAACTATTGATCCCATCTCGCGGTATGGCGGTAATATCGCCATTGGATATTTTCGGTTCCGAGGAAAAGTCATAGTGGACAATATTTGTTTTTTCATTATATGAATCCCACTTGCACCGGTCCGTCAGGAAAGGCAGACGTTCCTTCATGGCTTTACGTATCTCTTCCTGTGTGACTGAGATTGTGCCGATGTCGGAAAGCGTTTCCGGTTGAATCCGCAGAAGAGCCCAGCGGAGTGCCCCTACGTGCACGGTCATTCCTTTTTCCAACTCGGCGGCAGTCCAGAAACGATTTCCTGCTGGAGAAAGAAGGAGGGCGCCCGTTTCCACGCTGCGGACCGCGTAGTTTCCCTCTTTCATGCGGGGAATGCAGACTTCGGCGAAAACTTCTCCGTCCTGCCACGCGTTTCCGAGCGCGATCAGAAGCGATTTATCCAGGCGGAAGGACCGTGTGATCAGCATGGAGGAATTCCGGATTCGCTCTCCGTAATTTTTTGCCAGGCCGACGCTGGAAGGATCGACATAGACGGGCGTGGGCAAGGGGGAGAGGGGAGAGACGGAAACATCGCTGACCGGATTGCCGTAAAAAAGGAAAGGTTCGGTTTCGGCAATCAGCGTGTTGGTTTCCGCCATGGCTCGCCAGTAACGGGCGTCCAGGCTGTTGACCAGATAATATGCCATCGAGGATTCCCAGCCGGCAAAGTAAAAAGCGAGCGTTTCGAAGGAAAGGGCTTCCGGCTCCGTGATCCATGTTGTGCACTGGTTTCCCTGCGGAAATGCCATCAGCCTCGGACGTTTTCCCGGGTCCGGAATCTTTTCGGCAAGGATCTTCTTGAGAACTTGAGCCGCCACCCACGTATTGACATGGGCTCCCGGCATTTCACGGTAACCGCCTTTTAAATCCTGATAAATGTATGGCCCCCATGGATTCGTCCAAGGCAATTGGTCCAGATAATCCAGCACTGAAAATTCGGCGAATCTGGAGCCGGGATCGGCGGAATAAAAATTGGCGGCATTGACTTCCTGAATCAGAAAAGATTCTTTCCGACCATGCCTGGCGGCCAGTTCATTCAGAGAACGCTGCAATTGAATCGAGAGCTGTGCATGCTGCCAGGAACGGAATTTTTTCCACAAGGAACTGTATTTTTCCGTTATGGTTTGCGGCCATAACCGGTCAACCTCGGCCACGTTCAGGCCGGAAAAACAGATGAATTCCTGCTTGCAGCGGCGGCAGAAGCACCCGACATTTCCAGCGTAGCCGAATCCGTTCGGCTCCCAGTTGGTGAGAACGTGTTCGGCCACGTCAAGCTTGTAAAGGATTTCTTCCAGATACCCTTCAACGTATTTCCGGTAATATTCTCCTTTGCGGTAAACTTCCACAGGACAAATTCCCGCGCATTGCGGCTGGCTTACAATCGAACCATCCTTGCGCGTAAAAGAAACTTCTTTCGGTTTCGGTTCCCGTCCGATGGTATAACCGTCCGTGAACCAATAGTTGCTCCAGAAACGGGTGATGCCCCGTTTTTTCATTGCATGCGGCATGGGATTGTCCAAGACCAGGTTGAAGGCAGCCTGATTGAATCCGCACTCCTGATAAAAATCGGCGAATTTTTCCGCGTGATCCGCATCGAAATATTCGAGAATTCCCATTCCCCCGGTTCCGAACAGGCATGGGGATTTTCCATAGATTTCAGGAATCACCTGAAGATTTATAGAGGAAGGCCGGGTCGTCCATCCATCGTATTCCAGATAAAACTCCATCGGAAAATGTTCCGGTCCCGGGCGGATGGCCGTCCGCAAAAAAATTCCCGAAGAATAGGCTATGTTATAATCTCGATTGACAAGTTTTCTGGTAGAGGCCCGGAAGCGATAGGTAACAAAGCCATTTTTTGTTTCGGCGGAAAGCACCTTCAATTGCGGATTGACCGGCTCCACAGTAATTGCGGACGGAACTTTCACAACCAGATCCATCTGAGACGGCATCGGTTTTCCGAGCAGGTTCCGGTAGAAGAACATAAAGGGCATAGATTGATTCCGCGGAATACAGAAAAGGTTGTCCATGAAACTCATGACTCCGCCGCAGACCGAAATCCAGTATTCCGGTTTACAGATGCCGGAGAGAGGATATGCTTTTTCCGCCTCTGAAACAACCTGGCTGTAACGGGTATTCCTCAAATCGACGCTGACTCCGCCGGGATTCAAATAACTTTTGCCTGCGGAGGAAGAGGGTTCAATATTTTTTTTTTGCGGAGGAAGGACCCCCATTGCCGTTAAACGAATGTCATCCAATTCGATCGAGCCGCTCCCATAAAGAGCGATTCCTATCCGGATCATTTTTGCTTCCGGCGGAGTTGTGAACTCCAGGGAATATTCTTTCCAATCGTTTCCCGGTTTGAAGGCGGAGTCGGTAAAGATTTTGTATTTCCCGTCGAGCGCTTCCGCTCTGGGGTCTATGCCCTTATACATGGTGACATGCACAGGAATCGAACCATTTGCATCCAATCTGCCCCGCATTCGAAAAGATAACCGGAATTTGATCTGCTTACCGGGTTCCGGCAAAAGTATTTTCTGGCAAAGCTGGCTGGAATAGGATATTCCCTTCCCTGAGTTGTTTTTCCATTCCATACCATCTTTGCCGGTGCTTATCCGCAGGTAATGATTTCCTGAGACGGAGGTATCGGAGATTATTTCTTTTTTTGTGATTGGACGGAGTTTTTTCAGGAATTCCCTGTAGTCGCCGTCCGATTTTCCGAGGTGGACCCAGACGATTTCCCCCCATTCTCCGTTTGGAATTGCTGTGATATCTCTGAGCACGTTCGGAAACATCGATTCGAAATCTCCGTTTTGAATGAAGTTGCCGTTGTCCGTTCCCAGCAGAGCGGTTGACGAAAGTCCGAACAGAAGCATAAGAATTTTTTTCATAGAGATTTTTCCTTTATATTGGCCGTATGTTAATGATTGAACGAGTTTCAAGATGTCCGGTGACATCGAGATTGCTAAAATGCAGTGGAATAACCGCATCTCCGAACCGGCACAGGGACATAATAATTTCCACCCAGGGGATTGTAGTTTGTACTCCAGAGGATCAATTGTTTCGAGGGGAAGAAGCGAACGGAACCGTTCATTTCACACCAGTTGGAACCATTTTTGTGATTGATGGCATTTGCGGGATTGGATGCGGTTGTGGTGTCTCCGCCGTATCCAGTGTACCATATTTGTCCATACGTGTCTCCAAAGAGATAATTATCATTCGGACGTGCCAGAAACTTGTCTCCCATCCGGTTTACAGAGATGGAAGGCACATTGCGCCAGCCATAGATATACATATAACTGATTGCATTGCTCAGCCCCTGGAGGGTGATTTTCGCATAATTGCGATTGGGACAAGAAATCCTGTCATTCCATTTATGACCAGAATACCCTCCTGCTGCGGGAAGATAACCTGAATATATCAGGATATAGGGACTTTTGAATCCATTTTCATTGACATAAGCAACAGTAGGATAATTGCTGGACCAACTTTGCGGCAGCCATTCCCGGAAATCCACCGCATACATTGCGAATGCCTTGTACATTTGCGATTGAGTGCTGACACAGCTTGCACGCCGTGCCGCTTCTCGGGCATTGTTGAGCGCGGGAAGAAGCATTCCCGCAAGAATCGCAATGATTGCAATCACGACGAGCAATTCGATCAGTGTGAATGTCCCGCTTTTTCCGCAAGAAATCTTTTTCATCCTTTCATCTCCCTATTTGAACAGGTTATGCAAACAACGGTTCCACGCGCCGGATTCCGGCGCTTTCCCGAATGACCACTTTGTGCGGCATGATAATATCCGGCGGAGCAACATTCTTCTTTCCAAACCACTGATCCGACCTTGCCAGCAGTTCCATTACTTTTTTCCCGATCTCCTCATAGTGAAAATCGACCGTTGCAAGAGGAGGATTCAGGAATTTGCCGCCGGGATCGCCGCAGTATCCCATGACGGAAAGCTGGTCAGGGATCCGTATTTTCAAGTTCGCGGTCACTTTCATCAGGAGCATGGCGAAGAAGTCTGAAGTGCACATCGCCGCCGTAGGAGGTTCATTCAGGTTCATGATGCGTTTCAATTCCGTTTCCACCCGGGAATACTCGATCGGACAGTTGCAGATCAGTTCGGGATCGTAGAGACCGTGTTTCCGCAGAAAAGCATAAAAGCCTTCAAGGTCTTCATAATACCCCTGCGCCCAGTTTGGCAGGAAGAACGCGATCCGGCGGTGTCCGGCTTCCTTGAGGGCAAGAACTCCTTCGTCCCAGGCTTTTTTGGTGTTGATCCGCACCCCTGCGAACCCGGTAGTCCGGACGTCTCCCGGAGTACAGACTGCCATCACGACCGGCATCCCCGATTTCTGAAGCGCCCGGATATAGTTTTCTTTTCCATTGTAGCGGCCTTCGAAAATGACACACCCGCCGAGTTCCGGATTATTCCGGAGAACGGCGGCAGCAGCTTCCGGATCGGGATCGTCGATGAAGGAACGCGGACAGGGTTCGAGCGTCATTCCGTATTCCTGAGCCGCCTTCTGCATCCCGGGCATCAGGTAGTGTGCCTGATAGGACGAATCGCTTTCAGCCGAAGGTTTCAGCAGAACCAGAATCTTCTTGCCGTTCCGGGCAGGCGGCCGGTTGACGAATGTTCCCTTGGAACGAATCCGGACCAGCAGCCCTTCCGCCTCAAGCACCTTCAGGGCTTCCCGGAGAGTATCACGGGAAACCTTGAGCTCATCGGCCAGAGCCACCTCCACCGGGAGCTTTTCGCCGTGCGCATAGACTCCGTTCAGAATGCGTCCCCGAAATTCCCGGATCAAAATGTCTTTCTTCAGATCGAAATTGTTTTCAATCATTGGTATGCCTTAGTATGTCTTGTTCTGGTATAATTATACAGTGAAAGAAAGACTTTGTCAATGGCATTTCCTGAAAAAAAACGATTTTTTTTCGATGGGTCAGACGGTTGTGACGCGAGTCTGAATTCGACAGCCCTTTCCCCGGAGCCGGAGGCGAAGCCGTTTGCACGGGACTTTCCGGAAGTCGACGAATCCGAGTCCGTCAATCACTTCGACAGCTCTCGAAAATTCCGCCTGAACTTTCACTCCGCCGCTGGTCAGAAGGACCCGGCTTCCGTCGGGTTTGACAATGACCGAAGGATGGAGATTGAACAGGAAGTCCATGTTGACTTCCCGTTCGCTTTCGACGGTGTCGTCAAGAATCAGGACTCTGTCCTCCAGTGTAGCGCGCCGCTGCCAGACGACACCTTTCCAAACAGGGGTTGTTCCTTTCGAAACGGCTGTCACCGCATTGTCTTTCCAGTCCGAAATCGATGTTTCCGGGGCGGCCAGCCAATGATAGCGGCCTTCCAGCAGACTGTCGCCCTGTCCGTCGATCAGCAGAGTCGAGTGGGCGTCCGGCTGTTTGAACCACTCCGAGAATTCCTTGTCGTCATAATTGCAGCAGCCGGAATCGACCAAGAAGGGCTGTCCGCCGGTGAAATAGGTGATGCCGAGTTTGCCCGCGTGGTAATGGGAGAGCGGCTCCAGCAGCGGGGAGGCGTCGAGCAGAAAATATAAGCCGGGTTCGCTCCGGATCGCCATCCGTGCGTCCGTGAGCACAACGGCGGAGGTATCCGGTGTTTCTTGCAAGGGGAGGGTTTTCAGAAATACCGTCATGTCGAGCGGGTAGCCGTCGCTGATGACCGGAGAAAGGCCGTCCGGCTGGCGGAAGCGGCGGCAGACGGCGAACGCTTTGCGCATCCGTTCCGACGCGGCGGCGGAAAGTCCGGGATTATCGCGCCCGGCCAGCTCCATCATGTCGCGTCCGATCCAGCTTTCGAAGAAGTGGTAAGAGGGACTGAGATCGATCAGCATCCCGTCCGGAAGGAAATCGTTCAGAATATGATAGTCGCAGAGGTTCACGGCGACTTGCCGCCATTCCGCGGTTTCGGGGAGGTCCTTGAGATAGTCTGCCGCATAGAGGAGCGCGAGGGCCCGCAGAGCCTGATGATTGCCCGGCGCCGGACTGGACCCGAATTTCTCTACCCAGTAGATGTCGCGAGCATGTTCATAGATCAGTTCATCCAGCTCGCGCCAGTCGGCATCGGACAGTTCGTCTGATTTCCGGAGGAACCACATGGCATGCAGAATGTGGAGGATGCGGCTGGCCGGCTGGAAATCGAACCACTGATACGGAATTTTCGAATCGAAATCCTTTCCTTTGGCATTGTAGTCATGATCCCGTGCGTAGAGAACACTTTTTTCGAGTTCGCAGGCTTTTTCGCAGGAGGCCGGGGGCGCGTATTTCCGTTTGAAGCGAAGAAGGATGTGACGCAGAAGTTTTGCCAGCCGGATGTCGTCGGTCCGGGCGTATTGGCGTGCGAGGGGGACGATGAAATACATCCGGTTGATCCAGCAGCTTTTTTCGATGGAGCTCCAGCGCTCGAAGCGGAGAAAATTGATTTCTTCCGGGTCTCCGAATTCGGACAGGGCATTCTCATCGACGATCGCGCGTGTGATGGCCGCATCGTCGACGGAGCCGAGGATTCCGCGATGAATGAAGGAGCCGCCGCCGTCGAACGGGTAGAGCTCGAAGAAGTTGTTTTCCATCAGGGTTTTTTCCGCGAGGGCCGGACAAAATGAATCGATTCGTTTCATAAAACAGTTATTCCTTTCCGGATAAAAAGAGCGCAGGAGTTCGGAGAGACAGCCACCCGTTTTTCACCGGTTTCGGCGTTAACGTATCCGGCAAAGCGGGACTCTTTCAGGATGAATTCCGAAGCGGAACGGTTGAAGAGACACAGGATACCGTGTCCGTCCTTTCCCGAGCGGCTGAAACCGTCGATGTCCGGTTCGTTGACCACGACCTCGAATTCGGTCATGGCGCCTTCTACGGCCGCGCGGTTGAACGCGGCAGCGCAGAGGCGGATCCGCTTTTCGGAGACAGGATCGAGTTCATCCAGATCTCCGGCTACCAGCGGCGCACCGGCAAAAGAAGTCAGCAGATATTCCACGGCGCGATCGCCCTGAATGGAGAGCAAGCCGTTGAGAATCCGTTCCGGCGGGAGAAGCCGCAGCCAGCGGTAGAAATTTTTCCGCACGCGGTCGATGCTCTGGACCGACGGATTGGCGGCGGAGGTGTTAGAAACGTGATGCAGTTCGGAATACTCCAATGCCGCGATATTCGGCACTTCCGTTCCGAAGGCTTCGAAACTGAAGTCCACCAGAAGATCCGGATGACGTTTCTTGAGTTCGGTCCGCACATGCATCAGTCCCTCGTACATGGCGGAAAAGGAGTCGTTGAAGTCATGGTGATAACGGTGATTGCGGGCGTGACAGCCGAACGGAAGGATGCCGTAGGGGCTCTGGATCGAACTGAAGTCGAGCTTGAAATAGGCCACATGATATTCTTCGGCCAGACGGTTCAGCAATTGGAAAACCTCGTCGCGGTATTCCGTGCCGAAGCATTGGACCATGCCGGAGTGTTCGTAGTCGAATCCGAGACGTTTCACACAGCCGTCCGCCTGACGCGCCGCGTATTGATCGCCGATATGGCTCAAGCCGTAGTCGGTTCCAATGCTCATCCAGAGGCCGAGTTTGAGCCCGGCGCTCTCCACGATGCCGCGGACTTCCTCCAGTCCGCCGGGAAATTTCTCCCGGTCGACGTTCTTCCCGGGCGGAACAAACCAGCCGTCGTCCAGCACGAAATATTTGAATCCGAGCGAGCCGGCTTTTCCGGCCAGCCTCCGGACCAGTTCCGTATGAATATCCTTGAGGAAGGGAATCCAGGTGCAGTACATGATCCCCTCGGAATCCGGGAGATGGGGCAGCTGGCGCCGGATCAGGTCGCGGAACGGTTTCTGCGCCTCCGGACTTCCGAATTCCGCACGGTAAAGCGCCAGAAGGGAGGAATGCGTCTCGAAGACTTCTCCGGGCGCGAGCACCTTGGCGAACGGCGCCGAACTCTGGTTGTAGCCGACGCAGTTGTTGCGCCAGTGCGGATAGGACAGGAAAAAGCGGAGCACCCCGGGAACCGTAGAGCCCAGAAACCAGCCTTCTTCCATTTTCGGATTGTGACAGCGGAGAATGTCTTCGTTTCCTTCGCACGTGAAACAGAGCGGCTGTGGCAGGCTTTCCTGTCCGCGGTAGAAATCGCAGTCGCACCACTCGCCCGGACAGAGCGATGTATCGTCGAAGATGAAACTTTCGAGCCGGATGTCATGCGGGCCAGTGTTGCGGACCGTCATTTTTTTCCGGAATCCGGCGATTCCGTCGTATACGGTATAAAGCAGATGGATTTCCATATCTTCCGCTTCGAGCGCGAGGTCCAGCGTTTTTTCACCCGGTCCGGAGGAAAGAAGGTTTGCCGAAAGGAATTTGGCGTCGCATCCGGCCTCTTCGCGGTTGCCGTCGACCACCCTGACCACGGCTTCACGGAAAGCGCGGAGATGGCGGTGGTTCGCGGAGAACATGAACTCATTGACCGGCTCCCTGATGTATTCGGTTTCCGTGGTCAGATTCCGGAGGGATACGGTCCGGATGCCGCCGGGCCCCGCTTCCAGTTCCCGCATGACGATACCGTTTTCAATTCTGAAGACTTGCTTTTTCATCTTTGTTTCTTCCCTGTTTCCTCTGTTTTCCGGATGATCCGGGGATCGTTTTTTTTTCTATCGTCATATCCTGTCGCGGCGCGTCCGGACGGAATTCGCCCGGACTGCAATGAAAGCGGTTGCGAAAGGCACGGCAGAAATAACTGGGGTCGGTGAAGCCTGTGCGCCGGGCAATCTCCTTGACGGAGAGAGGCCCGCTTTGCAGAAGCCTCCGGGCGAATTCGAGCTTGAAACGCATGACATAGTCGTGCGGGGGCTCTCCGGTCAGGGAATGGAACAGACGGCTGAAATGACTTCGCGAATAGCCGCAATGTCGGGCTAGTTCCCCGATGCCGCAAACACTCTCGAGATGGTCGATGATGTAGGAATCGATCTGCCGGAGCAGAGCGTGGACGGAGTTTCCCGCGCCGCGCTTTTCAAGGTCCTCGTTGAGCGTCAGCAGAAATTCCAGGGCCAGACGGGAGGACTGGAAGATGCCGCAGTCCGGATGCTCTCTGAAAAATTCTTGAACTCTCCTGGCGGTACGAAGGGTTTCCGAGCTTTCGCCGAACGTCTGCACGGTTCCGTATTTTCGGCGCAGTCCTTCTGCGAATGCAGCGGCCCCGGCGCCTGCGAAATTCAGATAAATGAACTCCCACGGAGGCGCCCCTTCGGGCAGATAATAGGCACAATCGCTCGGGATATGAACGAAGAAAGCCTGTCCCGGACGGAGTTCGTACTCCTGTCCTTCGACCCGGATGACGCCGCCTCCGGAGAGGGTGTACTGCCATGCGTCCATTTCCATAATGCGGCGGATGGAGCAGTCGTTATAATAGTCCCTGACGGCCCGGACCTGATACCCGGAGGTGATGATGTAAGCCGGAAAAACCAGCGGATTTTCCAGAAAGATCAGATCTGTGATACCATCCCGCATATTCGTTTTCTCCGGGTGAATTCATTTTTTCAATATAGCACATTATTCATAGATTTCAAGCCATCTATATTTGTTGTATCTCTATAATTAACAAAAAGAATTATATCTTTATAGACAGCACAAAAAGCACATTGAAAAGCACAAAAACACCATAAAAAGCAATTTTGTTGCATATTGCCAGAGGAGAATGTTCTTCATTTTGTTGCACTTGAAGCAACAATGAAATACTCCCATTCATTCTTAGATCTTATCAACTAATAATTTGATTTTTGAAACCTGATGCGTTATATTAACTCCTACGCGACAACTATGGAGGTAATATGGCGGAGCAACGATTAAAAACGTGGGAAATAAGCGATGAGTTTTGGAGCAAGGTTGAGCAATTTATTCCAGACAACGTGCGGGTTCCAGGCAAGCAGTATCTTCGTAAGCCTGG
>Ga0209373_10001679_pt1 | contig 24827 bp, 16 predicted proteins | sample Higcelweek5metaG_FD_187173 | JGI IMG/M metagenome (GOLD analysis project Ga0209373, IMG submission 187173) | Freshwater pond sediment microbial communities from the University of Edinburgh, under environmental carbon perturbations - High... | ecosystem: Environmental > Aquatic > Freshwater >... | reverse complement strand
CTTGGCGAAATGGTATTTCGCCCGGTCAAGGTCATAGCCGCGCTGCGGCAGGTCGGCCCGGAAATAGGGGTGGAAGGGCGGGATGGGATGATCATTGCCGATGATGGCGGAACCGCGGAACAGGGCGCGCTTCACCAGTTCCCGGTCGAACAGATATTTCATGCCCGCCACGAAATCCGGGTTGCCGGTGATGCCGCCATCGCGGCGCATGATCAAGTTGGTATAAAGCCCGCTGGGCGTATCCAGCAGATCATGCGTGCCACTTTCCCGGATACGGCGGGTGGAACGGGGGTTGATGGCAATGGCCATATGCACATCGCCGGACAGCAGCGCATTGACGCGCGATACCTCGTCCGGGATGCCGATCAGCTCAATCTCATCCAGATAAGGTTTGCCCGGCTTCCAGAAATCATCATTGCGGGTGACAATGGTGCTGACGCCGGGGACAAAACTCTTGATGCGATAGGGGCCGGTGCCGTTGGGGCGGGTGAAATCCGTCGTGTCGGCGGCGATGATCAGGAAATGCGACTGCGCCAGCATGGCGGGCAGGTCGACATTGGGGCCCGTCAGGGTGATGGTCAGGTCCAGCGGGCCGGTGGCCCGTATGTCGGCAAACTGGCTGGCGATGGGCCGCACCTTGGACCCGCTGGCGGGGTTCTGGTGGCGCATCAGGCTGAACACCACATCCCCGGCATTCAGCACCTTGCCATCATGGAAGCGCACGCCGGCGCGCAGCTTCACCCGCCAGACGGTCTGGTCGCTGCTTTCCATTGCTTCGGCCAGGGCCAGCCGGGGGCGCATATCCGCGCCATATTCGGTCAGGCCGGAATAGAGCATGTGGTGGCGGGTATAGTCGGTGGACAACGCGCCTTTGGCCGGGTCTGCCGTGTCGGCGGTGGAACTGGACATGGCGGCCACCCGGATGCGCCCGCCATAGCGGGGCTGGGGCACGCGCAAGGGGCTTGGTTGCGCCCAGGCCGGCAGCAGGGGCAGGGCGCTGGCCGCCATGCCGGCTGTCAGCAGCGTTCGCCGCGAAAGGCCGATCCCGCCCGTCAATGCAGGATATCCTGGATGCGGTAGTAAAGCCCGACCAGCGGCAGGAACCAGGGCTTGCCCAGATGGCCGGGCACCGGCGGCCAGCCCAGGCCGGCCCAGGGGTTGGCGGCACTGTCGCCGCCCATCACGCGCGCCATCTTCCCCCCCATATGGATCGACATCTGCACGCCATGGCCGCTATAGCCCATGGCGTAGAACAGCCCCTCATGTTCACCCGCACGCGGCAGCCGGTCGGCGGTCAGGTCCACCATGCCGCCCCAGCAATAATCCACCCGCACATCGCGCAAGGCCGGGAACAGGCTGCGCATCGTGGCTTCCAGGATGCGCCCGCTTTTCTGGTCCGACAAAGGGTCAGACATGGCAAAGCGCGCCCGCCCGCCAAAGATCAGCCGGTTATCCGGCGACAGGCGGAAGTAATTGCCGATATTCTTGCTGGTCACGTAATTGCGGTTACCGGGGAACAGCGTGGCGACCCGTTCCGGCGGCAGTGGTTCTGTGGCGATGATGAAGCTGCCGACGGAGATGATACGGCGGCGAAACCAGCCGAACGGCCCCTGCGGGCTGGCCCCGCCGGTGGCGACCAGCACCTGGCCCGCATTCACCGTGCCGCGCGGCGTGGTGACCAGCCAGCCCGTGCCCTGGCGTGACAGGCCGGTCACGGCGGCCTGTTCGTATATCTGCGCGCCCCGGCGGCTGGCCGCTTCCGCCAGACCGACGCCGAATTTGCCGACATGCAATTGTGCGCTGGTGCTTTGCAGCAGGCCGCCATGGAAGGCATCGCCGGCGATTTCCGCCGACAGGTCGGCGCGCGGCACCAGCCTCACATGCGGGTCGATGGTGGCAAGGCTCTCATAAGCCTTTTCCAGCTTGGCATAATGTTCAGGTTTGGCCGCCAGCTTCAGCCGGCCCGCGCGGCGGAAGGCGCAGTCGATGCCTTCCTCCTTCGCAAGCCGTTCCACATCGCTGACGGCCTGGACATGGGCATTATAGTACAGCGCCGCCGTCTCCCGCCCGAAACGGGCGACAAGTCCGGCGAAATCATGCGCCGTGCCGGCATTGCACTGGCCGCCATTGCGGCCGGAAGCCTCCCCCGCCACGCGGCCGGCTTCCAGCACGGCCACGCTGGCCCCGCTTTTGCCCAGCGCCAGGGCTGCGGAAAGCCCGGTGAAGCCGCCGCCAATGATGGCGACATCCACCCGGCCTTCCACCGGACCGGTCACCCCGCCGGTAAAGCCGGGTGCCGTATCCAGCCAGTAGGAGAGGGTTTTCCGGTCCGCCATGATGGATCAGAGCCCCAGCAGTGCGGGCAGGATGCCGATATGCGGGATTTCATAATCCCGATAGTTCGGGTTGGTCGGCTCATGCCCGCGCGCCACGAAGACGCGGGCACCAAAGCCCAGATCGGTGGCGGAGTTCTGGTCATAGCGGAAGCTGGAAGAGACATGCATGATGTCCTTCGGGTCGGCCCCCAACTGGTCCAGCATATATTCAAACGCCTGCAGGCGCGGCTTGTAGGCCTGGGCCTGTTCAGCGGTATAGACGGCGTGGAAGGGTGCCCCCAGCAGGGCCACATTATGGTGGATCTGCTCGTTGGCGGCATTGGACAGGATCACCAGCGGGATCTCCTTGGCCACCTTGGACAGGCCGGCGGCCACATCGGCATGCGGGCCCCAGGTCGGCACGGCCTCATAAATGCGGGCGGCTTCTTCCGGGCGGAATTCGATCTTCCAGCGCTTGCAGGTGCGTTCCACGGAATTATGGATCACCTCGCTATAAGGCTTCCAGGCACCCAGCACCTCATCCAGCCGATATGCGGCGAAATCCTTGCAGAACCGGTCCATATCCTCCGGCTTCACGCGGTCGGGGAACATTTCCCGCGCCATGTCGGACATGCGAAAGCGGGTCAGCGTCCCGTAACAGTCGAAGGTGATGAATTTGGGCCGGAACGGGGCCATGGCTGTCTGTCCTTCACATCGGGCGAATGGCCGGGTTCAGGGCCGTTCGCGGTTTGGATCGGTCCGGCGGATCGGCGCCGTCAGGCGGCGTCCGCGACAAGGCAATTAGGACATGGGAAGGCCGGAACTTCTCCCCGATTGGCGGATGCCGGCACGCATTTATCCGCCTTTTCGGCAGGGTCTGCGGCACAGTCTGCCGCATCGTCTTTTCATCAATATCCACGCCCGCGCGCCACAGTTCCCACCATTGCCACCCCCTGGCGGTGGCGCCTGATATTGCCCATCAGCACGCGGGCGGCACTTTCCGGCTGGGTCATGCTGGCGACATGCGGGGTCAACAGGATAGCGGGGTGCCGCCAGAAGGGATGATCGGCCGGCAGCGGCTCCGGTTCCGTCACATCCAGCACGGCACCGGAGAGTTTTCCGGCATCCAATGCCGCCAAAAGGTCCGCTTCCACCAGATGCCCGCCCCGCCCGACATTGACCAGGGCCGCACCATCGGGCAACAGATCGAAGGTTTTGCGGCACAAAATGCCGCGCGTCTCCTCCGTCAGTGGCAGCAGGCAGATCAGGATATCGCAGGCGGCCAGGAAACCCGGCATCCCGTCCGCCCCGGCATGGCAGGTGACGCCCTCCACCTGCTGCGGTGACCGTGACCAGCCGGAAAGCGGGAATCCATAACTGCCAAGGTGCGCCAGCACTGCCCGGCCCAGATTGCCCAGCCCCATCACACCGACGCGCCGATCCTGCGCCGGGACCAGTTTGATCGGTGTCCAACGGCCCTCTGCCTGCGCTTTGCGGTACTGCAACATATGGCGATGCAGGGCCAATGTGGCGAAACTGGCATATTCCACCATGCCATCGGTGATACCCGGCTCGATCATCCGCACCACCTGGATGTGATCAGGCACCTGGGTCAGGTCCAACTGGTCCACCCCGGCGCCGGTGGAAAACAGCACCTCCAGGTTGGGCAGGCTGGCCAGCAGATCGGGCGTCACTGTCCAGGCGGCCAGATAGCGGATATCATTAAGATTTCCAGCTTCGGGCCAGTGACGGAAATCAATCTCCGGTGCCTCCGCGTTGAACACCTGCTGCCAGATGGCACCGCGCACCGGGTCCGCCTTGTAGAGAAGGGCCATATCCGATCTCCCAGAAAAAACGCCGCTGACACCGGAGGGTATCAGCGGCGTGACAGTGAGGTTCATGCCGTAAAAGGGGACTGGTCAAGCGGATCAGAACGTGTAGCTGACCTTGGCGGTGAAGGTACGCGGCGTGCCGGGGGCAACCCAGAGCCGGGCGTAGGAACTGGCGTAATAGCGCTTGTCGAACAGGTTGTTCACATCCACCGACAGTTTCAACTGGTCGGTCGGTTGCCAGGAGGCCAGCAGCTTCACCAGCGTGTAGCTGGGCAGATAGAACTCGGTTGCCGTCTCACCCAGACGCTTGTCGACATAGTTCACACCACCACCGACGGTGACGATATCATCCGTGCCGAAGGTGAATTCCTTGGTAATCAACAGGTTGGCACTGTTCTTCGGCACATTCAGCAAGGACGCCCCTTCCAGGATCGGCTGGGAGAAGTTGGGGTCCAGCATATCCTCCGCCACCTCGGCATCGGTATAGGCATAGGTCAGGTAGACCTGGATATCTTCCGGCAGCTTTGCTGTCAGGTCGAATTCCATGCCCTTGCTGCGCGCCTTGCCGATGGCCAGGGAGAAGCCGGAATTGACGGGATCGGCCGTCAGCACGTTGTTTTTCTTCATGCTGAACAGGGCGACGGTGCTGGTGATCTTGCCATCCGGCGTGGTGTATTTCGCCCCCACCTCATAGCTCTTGGTTTCTTCCGGGCGGAACAGGTTATTGCTGGCATCGGCGCCGGAATTGGGGCGGAAGCCCTGACCATAGGAGCTGTAAAGCGAAACCTCTTCCATGACCTCATAAGAGATACCAGCCTGTGGGCTGAACTTTTTATAGGTCTTGGAGGAAGTTACGCCTGTGCGGCGGAAATCGATGCTGTGATCGAAATCATCATAGCGACCGCCGAAGCGGATTTTCAGCTTTTCGGTCACATCGATCTGATCTTGCAGATAAACGCCCCAGGCTTCCTGGGTTTCAAATTCACTGCGGAAAGCTGTTGGTGTTGGCAGATTGCCATAAACTGGGTTGTAGATATTCAGGGCATTGTTGGCCGTGGTGATCGCACCGCCCGCCGTGTAGTTGGACGGACGGAACCGTAGCTGAAGCTGGTCGATCTCAAACTTGTCCCAGTCCGCACCGATGATCAGGTGATGGGTGAAGGCACCGGTTTCGACCGTACCGTTGACCTCACCACGCAGGACCGAATGTTCGGTATCGTAGTCGCGATAGCGGCGTTGGCGCGACAGGTAAACTCCGTTGGTCTTATCCAGCGTTTGCCGGCCAGAGGCCAGTTCGGCATCGCTGGAATAGCCCTTGAAGGAGGTTTCGCGATAGCCGGCGCCGACCAGCAGGCTCCAGCTATCACTGAGATCATGCTGCAACTGTGCCTGATGGCCCAGCACGCGCACCTTGGTGGGGCCATCCCCCGGTTCACCCAGGAAGGTTTTGTCGGAAATCAGGCCCAGCACGCCATTCACGGCGATGACACCGCGATCAAACGGCACCTTCTGGTTCACATATTCCATTTCATAGGACAGCGACGTGTCCTCGGTCAGTTCCATCAGGATGGAGGGGCTGGCCGTATATTTCTTGGTCTTGATCGTATCGCGGAAGCTGCCGGCATCTTCTGCCGCACCATTCAGGCGCACCGCGATTTTGTCGGTAACGGCGCCGGTGACATCACCTTCGACGCGGTAATTGTCATAGCTGCCGGCGGACAGGCTGAAACTGCCCTCGGTTTCAAATTTCGGCTTCTTGGTGATGATATTCACCGTGCCGCCCGGCTCCCCGCGTCCGAACAGGGCCGAGTTGGGGCCCTTCAGCACCTCAATCTTTTCGATGTTGGAGGCATCGCGCGGGCCGCCATAACCACGGCCACCGTTGAAGCCATTGACCAGATAACCGGACGGAAAATTCTCATCGCCGGAGAACCCGCGCACGGCGAAGGCATCCCACAGGCCGCCGAAATTATTCTGCTTGGCGATGCCGCTGGCCATTTCCAGGGCGTCTTCCAAGCCGGTGGCACCGATTGTGTCCAGCAATTCAGCATCCAGCACCTGGATGGATTGCGGCGTATCCTTGATGGCAATGTCGCCGCGGTAGGCTTGGCGTTGTCCGACGACGATGATCTCCGCCAAATCGTCACCGGCTGCGGTTTCCGCCACCACCATATTGGTCAGCGCTATACAGGCGGCACCCGCCACCAAGGCAAACCGGAATCCGGGATTAATTTTCATCGTTCGTCCCCTTCTATGAAGCTCCGCCGTTCACCTGGCGCGATGCGTTATAATATAACGATCGCTTTATTATTCGTCCCTGGGAGCTAACTCAACCGCCAGCACCCGACGCAAGGGTCATTTTGCCCCGCGTTTTTCTTTTTGCTGATGTCCATATTTGCGGATTGACGACAAAATTGTTTCGTCAAACTGCGGCTCAGCGACAGTGTGTTATATCGTTGGCGGGGCAAAATGCGCGGAAAATGCCGGGCCGTTCCGGTTTCCCCCGCGACAAAAAGCCCCGCCATCGGGGGATAACGGGGCTTTTTTCTATGGCCTGACGGCAGAAGATTCCGGTCAGAGATATTTCAGCCACCAGATATCCTTACGGCGCTGCTTCAACTGCGCGAACCAGCGGGTGGGGTAATAGAGCGGCAGCAGCAGCGCCAGCGACCAGAGCCAGACGGTGGAGACATTATCCACCCCGAACACCGCCCCCTTGTTCAGCCCATAGATCGCCACAGCCCCCAGGTACAGCGCTTTCAGCACATAGAGATGCAGCAGATAAAAGAACATCGGCGCCCCGCCGAACAGGGCCAGCCAAGGCATCAACCGGCTGTTCTGATGTTTCTCGAACAGCACCAGCAGCAGCACGCCTGTGCCCACCGTCGGCAGCAGGAACAGCAGGGACGGGGGATATTTGGTCAGCGACAGAAAACTCATCGCCGTGCGCAGGCCATCCTCCGCCATAAACCAGGGCTTATCGCCGTAGAAATTGGCATAGCGGATGATGATGAAACCGATCAACAGGCCCACCCCCGTGATCAGCAGGCGGCGGTGACGCTGGCCAGCGTCGGCCCGCTTGCCGAACCAGGGCCCGGCGGCATAGCCAAGCAGGATCACACCGATCCAGGGCAGAACAGGATATGTGGTCTTGGCGAACATGCCGCCCCCCAAATCGATCACGCTGCGCTGGTGCAGGATCGCCCAGGGAACATACCCGGCATCCCCCGGTGCCAGTTGGATGCCATCCAGCAGATTATGCCCACAGACGATAGCCAAGCCGAGTGCGAATTGCCAAGGGCGCGGGATGTGCAGAAGCCCGGCCAGTACCACCATGCTGATGCCGATGGCCCAGATCACCTGCAGCCAGAAGCCCGTTGGCGGGAACTGGGCTGTCCAGGCGAAACCCACAAATGTCAGTTCCAGGAAGATCAGGAACAGACCGCGTTTCAGCAGAAAACGCGATGTTTCCGCCTTGCTGTGCGACTGGCCGTAAAGCCAGGCCGACAGACCTGTCAATGCCACAAAAGTCGGTGCGCAGAAGGTGGAGAGCAGCCGGGTGAAGAACAGGGCCGGATCAACCGTATTGGCATCCACTGGGTCCGTCACCTGCATATGCAGAAACCAGGTTTCCCGCACATGATCCACCAGCATGAACAGCATCACCAACCCGCGCAGCGCATCAATGGCGATCAGCCGCGTGTTCGCAGCCGCCATCGATGCCGGGGCTGTTTGCGCCGGGGCATATCCCCCGTTTCCCGTCAGGCTTGTCATTACCCCTGTTCCCTGTCCTGCCGCCAGCCGTTCGACCGGTCATTACATTAGAAGGACAGCTTATGACAGACCCGCAGGTGGGATATGCGGAATTACAGGGCCCGGATCAGCGAAACCTGCTGTGTTGATGCCGTTGGGCGATGTCACCTGTGCGACCATCATGATCGGGACAATAATTCACACAGGTCGGCGCGCAGATCGGTCACCAACTGCGGCCCGCCGGGTTCGAAGCTGATTGACTGGCGTGCCGTGCCATAGGCAGGCCAAGGCGGCAGGCCGTCGCCATTGGGATTGCCGGTGCGGATGAAATGGGCCCAATAGGCAGATAGAGTTGTGCCCGCCGTGCCGGCAGGCAATCCATTGAAAACAAAGGGAAGCTCTGAGCTGTGGCCAACAGGCCCCTTGGCATCTGGCGGCACCAGATCAAATTCATAATGCCAGACGGGTTGGCCGATGGCGACCTGCTGGCGGGCCACGAAACGTGCCGGGCAGCGGAATGTCAGATCATTGGCCAACTGCATCGACACATCCCCCAGGCGCGGATCGGCAGGAGGCTGCCTGTCTTCCTGCATCCGGTAGAAGGCACGGGCCCGCGCGGCATTGGGGCCGAACGCCCGGTCGATTACCCGATGGGTAGAATCTGACCCACCATGCAGGGGCAGTTCCTGGGCATTGGAACCCAGCAGCAAGGGTACGGCGGCCTGTCTGCCGGCTGTCAGGCTGGCCAGCGGGGTCTCCTTTATGATGGCGCCATCCACCACTGCCTGCAGCCAGATGAAACTGGCATCCTCAACGGCTTTGGGGGTCAGCTTGGCCGCCGCCTGCATCAACTGATCCGCTGGTAGCGCGCGCAAGGCTGCCAGTCCCCTCGTTCCGCCGGCAAGCCCCGTCAGATGCAGCAAATCCTCGCCCAGGGCCTCATTTTCCGCCAGGGTGCGGGGCGGTACACCGAAACCGGCTGTGCCGCTCTGTGCGATCGCCTTATGGAACAGCCCGCGCGCGGCGGGCGCCAGCATCAGCAGGCCCACATTCTGTGCGCCGGCGGACTGGCCGGCGATGGTGATATTGTTGGGGTCACCACCGAAGCGAGCAATATTGCTCCCTACCCAATGCAGGGCGGCGATCTGGTCCATCAGGCCATAATTGCCCGACGCCCTGGCCGGTGATTCCGCGGTGAGCGCTGGCAGCGACAGGAAGCCCAGCGCATCCAGCCGGTATTGCATGGCCACCAGCACCAATCCCTGGCGGGTAATGCTGCTTTCCACATAGCCGACCGCCGACCCGGCCCGGTTGGCCCCGCCATGGATGACCACCAGCACCGGCAGCGGTTTTGCCGGCGTCAGGTCAGGGGTGTTGATATCCAGATAAAGGCAATCCTCCGCACTGGATGCGGCGATTTTATCGTTCCAACCCAAAGGGTTCTGCAAACAACCTGGGCGCTGATTTATCCCCGGCCGCACGCCCTGCCAGGGGGCTACCGGCTGTGGCGGCTTCCAGCGTAAGGCCCCTACGGGCGGGGCCGCAAACGGAACGCCACGGAAGATGGTGCCGCCATCCGTTTGGGAAACACCGGCAATGGTGCCGCCTGTCACAGCAACCGTTGCTGGCGTGGTAGGGCCCGCATTTGCCATGCCGGCCAGCATGATGGCCATGAACAACACCCCGGCCATCCGGGGGCGGGTTGCCGACGGGCGCATCAGGAACCTCCCTGGAGTATTTTATTACTTAACCGGCGGCTGCTTTTTTTCAGCCGCCGGGTACGCAGGCAAATGCTCAGGCGCCGGCCTTCTGCAAGGACTGATCCAGTTCCACGATGGCACAGATGATGTGATAGAAGCTGCTGGCGGGTGCTGCCTCATCAATCAGGCCGCCGTCAGGCTGCATCCGATCATACCACAGACCGACAACAGGCGTTTGTAAATAGGTCCACAATCCCTCCGCCCCATCGGCGGCGATCTGCCAATAATCCGCCCGACCCGTCAGCAGCCCGGCGAGGCAGCCGGCCTTGATACGTTCGGTCTGCGGCCAGAGGCGGGCGGCGGCGTCATGGATGGAAAAATCATCCAGCAGGCTGTTGAAAGCGACATTGCGCGCCTTGTCCACGCCCGACCCTTCACCAATGGCGATCAGGCGCAGACCCGCATCAATCGCATCATCCCGCTTGCGCAACGTGCCCCAGCGCAGCAGCAGCCAAGCCCATTCGAACTGATGGCCGGGTTCGATGATGCGGCCATCCACGCCATCCGCCGGTGACCAGTCGGCGGCGAAGAATTCGCGCAAGGCGCCGGTCTTGTCATCAATGAACCAGCGCAGCGCCATGCCTGCGATGGTGTCGGCCAGATCGGTCCAGGCGGCATTGCCCGTCAGTTCCTCCCATGCCAGGCATGCCTCGAACAGGTGCATATGCGGGTTGGATTGCTGGCGATGCTTGCCCGCCAGTTCCACGAAACCAGCCACCGGATGGGTCAGCAGGGTACGCATGCTGTCCAGTACCGCCAGGGCCTTGGCCTCATGGCCCGGCACATCATTCAGCGCCTGGGCGGCCTGAGCCAGGCTGAACAGAACAAACGCCTGATCATAGAGCGCCACATTCTCATCCACCGGCGTGCCATCGGGGGAGACGGCACCACGTACCAGACCATCGGGGCGCTGGAACCGGTCCAGGAACAGCGTCAACCCTTGGGTCACCGCCGTTTGTACCGGGCCGTCCCAGCCCAGGCGTCCGGCGACGGCATAGGAATAGACCTGCCGCGCCTGCACGCGGGCGCGGCGGTTGGCGTCCACGGGCTGGCCCTGCTGGTCCAGTTTTTCATGAAAACCGCCGCGCGCATGGTCGTAACCTTTGTTCCACCAGAGCGGGAATGCCTGCTGCAACAGCCAGTTCTTCAGGCGATCACGCTGTTGCGCGGCGACAGAGAGGGGGGATTGGGTCATTTGGCTTTCAGCCCCGTTCAGCAGGGTATGGATCAGGAATGCCACAGACGGGCGGCACCGCGCACGCCGGAACTGTCACCCCAGCGGGCAGGGGCGATCTTCGCCTCCCAACCATCGGAGAAGACATAGGGACGGATGGCACCCGGCAGGCGTTGATACAGTTCATCCACATTGGACAGGCCGCCCCCCAGCACAAACACATCGGGGTCGATGACATTGACGATCAATGCCATGGCCCGGCCCAGCCGGTCGATGTAGCGATCCATGGCCGCCGCGGCGTCCGGGTCGCCCCGGCGGGCCGCCTGGATGATGCCTTCGCCATCCAGCGAACGCCCGCTGACCGTTTCGAAATCCCGCCGCAGGCCGGTGCCGGAAACCCAGGTTTCCAGGCAATTGCGCTGGCCGCACCAGCAATGGGTACCGGGAAATTCACTTTCATTGGGCCAGGGCAGGGGGATATGGCCCCATTCGCCGCCAATACCGTTGGCCCCTTCCACCAGTTGGCCATCCACCACCATTCCACCGCCGCAGCCGGTACCGATGATGATGGCAAAGGCCACCCGTGCACCCGCCGCCGCACCATCCACCGCTTCAGACAGGGCCAGGCAATTGGCATCATTGGCCATATGCACGTCACGGCCCAGCGCCGTCGCCAGATCCTCCCGGAAGGTACGACCGTTCAGATAAATGGAATTGGCGTTGCGCATCAACCCGGTACGCGGGGAGATGGAGCCGGGGACGCCCACACCCACGGTGCCAATGCCGCCTGCTTCCTTTTCCGCACGATGGATCAGGTCACAGACGACACGGATTGCCGTTTCGTAATCGCCGGGATTGGGTTGACGGACACGGGACAGGAAACGGCCATCCTGGTCCAAGGCGGCAGCTTCGATCTTGGTGCCACCGAAATCGACCCCGATTCTGATCATCTGACTATGCTCCGACCGGCGCGGGACAAGCGACGGCACTGACTATAAGGGTAGGGATGAAACGGATGGAACAGCCAGGAGCCCCCCCCAATGCCGATCATTTGTTGTCTGCGAGGACGTCCATGCGGCTGGGTGGTTTTCACGTGGCGATGAGCCGCCTAGGGCGGGCTTGTCTTGGACAGCATGGTATTCCTCGCCTGGTTTCACATCACCCTTGGGCGGCACCGGTCGCGGCGCCTGGGCGTTCGGGTGCAAGATTACCCTATGCCTTTAAATAAGAAAATTGAAATAATAAATCGGCGCATCCGTCAGGCTGTTTTCATCAGCACTGTGCGTGAGGGCAGCAGCCGGTCATTGAAGGGCAAAATGGCGGCTCCCACCGCTGATGCATCAGCCGCCATGGCGGCGCGGCGCAGGAGGGCAAGGGCTGGAACATGGGAGCGGTGTGCATCGGTGCGGCGGTTGACGGCTTCTGCCAGCGCGTCCACCAGATCAGCGGGCAGTCGACCACCGATGAACACCGTTTCCGGGTTGATCAGGCAACTGATGGACAGCAAAGGTCCGGCCAGCAGTTCCGCTGCCATATCCACCCATTCGGCCAGGGCGGCTTGTCCGTTGGGGGGCAATGTTGCCAACTGGTCCGGCCGTTCCAGCCGGTATCCCCGCGCCTGCATAAATTCAAACAGGGCCGCCAGGGAGACTGCATCCTGCAATGACCGGGCGGCTGAGCGATCGGATCTTACCGGCAGGAAGCCGATCTCGCCACTGCGCCCGTTGGCACCGCGGTAATAGTTGCCATCGATCACCAGCCCGCCCCCCAGGCCGCGGCTGATAAGAATATAGAAGAAGCTGGGATGGTGTAGCCCGTGGCCGAAAGCGAGTTCCCCCAGAGCGGCGGCGGCGGCATCATTCTCCACAAATGTCGGCAGGTTCAGCGTGCCGCCGAAGGTGGCGGCAATGTCAATATTGTTCCAGGCGGCATATTCATCCGGCTGGTGGGGCAGGCTGATCCTGGCCAGATCGTCAGGCAATGCCACGCCGATACCGATCAGCCGATCCTGCTTGATATCGCCCCGCCCAAGGATGGTCGCCATCTCTGTATCGAAAAAGGCCGTCACGGCATCGGGCAGGGCGAAATCCACCTCCCGCGTGGCCCGTGCCCGGACCTGTCCCAACAGGTCCAGCACGACCAGGGTGATATGGTCGCGGTCGATGTTCAGCCCAATGGAAAAGCAGCCATCGGGATTGATAGCCAGCTTCATGGCCGGTTGCCCGCGTTGACCCTGCAACCGTCCCGCTTCCAGGATCAGCCCGTCATTCAAAAGGCGTTTGGTGATATTGGCGATGGCAGGTGCGGTCAGACCGGTCATTTCCACCAGATCCGTGCGGGTGACGGGGCTGCTGACCCGGATCGCCTGCAAGGTCACGCGTTGGTTATGGTCGCCCGCCCGCTCCAGATTGGTGCCTGAAAGGCTGGCCCCTAATGAAGGGTGCAGATCGGACAGGCGCGGCGGGGTGTAAGGGTGCATGAAGGAACATGACCTCTGAGCCGGACAGGATATCACCCGTGGGATTAACGCGTCGTCAGTTGCCAGACAATGGTGGAATTGGATTCATATTGGCCATCGTGCGCCCCATAGCCCACCAGCATGGGAGCAATCAGATGTACCGGCGGACGAGGCTTTGACGGCAGGCACAATAAATAATTGATTTTTATCTAAAAAAAGACGTTTCAAACAATAGTTTAATTCCTCCTTCATGATGCTGTAACAGAATTTCCTATTCTCCCCCTGGTCTGCCGGGCCCTGTGGGGTGCGCCGGTATGTGATCGATTTGAAGGGAATGGGAATGTCTAACATCTGCTTGCGTCCGGCTCTGCTGGGCGGTTGTGCCCTCGCGATTCTCTGTGCGGTGCCGGTGCAGGCGGAAACGACGATGCTGGAAGAAATCGTGGTTACCGCCCAGAAACGCAGCCAGAGTGCCAAGGATGTACCGATTTCCTTAACGGCGTATACGGGCGCCAAGCTGGAAGAACTGGGCCTGACGGAACTGGACGACCTGTCCGATTTCGTTCCGGGCCTGGAAATCCAGCTGCAAAGCCCGAATAACCCCGGCTATGTGATCCGCGGGATTACCTCCGACAGTGGTTCGGCGCAGCAGGAAGCGCGCGTGTCGGTTTTCGTTGATGGGGTTCCGGCCAGCCGCGCCCGTGGTGCTGTGGTCGAACTGTTCGATATTGAACGGGTGGAAGTGCTGAAAGGGCCGCAGGGCACGCTTTTCGGGCGTGGCGCCCAGATCGGCGCCGTCCATATCATCTCCGCCAAGCCGCAGTTGGACGATACCGAGGTGACCGGTCGTATCGCCATCGGCAATTACGGCCAGCAAACCTATGAGGCCACGGTCAACGCACCGGTGTCGGACAAGGTGGCCATCCGGCTGGCCGGCATCAGCCGTCAACGCGATGGCTATATCGACAATCTGGTGGAGGGTGCCAAGGAAGACCTGAACGGTGTTGGTGTGGAGGCGGTGCGTGGGTCGATGCTGGTGGAGGCATCGGAAAATTTCAAGATCACCGGCATCTTGAACTATCAAAAGGATGATTATACCGGCACCTCCTTCAAAAATCGGCGCTTCGCCCCCGTTGGCGGGGATACCAGCCCCTTTACGGCAGCGCAGTTGAACCGGGGTGACGACCTGGGTGTTGACCGTGAGTTGTTCAACGCCAATGTGACGGCGGAATATCGCCTGTCCGATAGCGTGAACCTGACGTCAATCTCCGGTTTGCGCAAGTTCGACACGAACGAGGAATTCGACGCCGATGGTACCCAGGCCTATATCCTTGAATTTGGCGAAGTTGCCCATAGTGAGCAATGGAGCCAGGAATTCCGCCTGAATTACGATGATGGCGACCGGTTCCAGGGGTTTGTCGGTGCAAGCTATTTCCATGAAAAGGGTTATCAGCGCGTACCTTTGCGCACCAACGAGCGGTCGCTGGCGTTGCTGGTGGTGCCAGCGTTGAACCCTTATTATGGTCAGGCGATTTTGGCCAACGGTGCCGTCAATCCCGGCCCCACGGCGCTGCCGACCGGCTTGCCGCTGCGCACCTTTGCGGAAGCAGAGTTCACCAACTACGGGGAAAACACGGCTTATGATGTTTTTGCCGACGGCACCTATGAATTAACCCCCGAATTCTCCCTGACGGGTGGGCTGCGCTTCACCCATGAGAAGCAGGAATCTGGCTTCGAACAGTGGGTTGATCAGTCAGCCAGCCTGTTTGGCAGCCTGTTTCCGAATGTGGCGTACAAGGAACGGGAAGGTGATTTCAACAGCGTCGTTGGTCGTTTCGTCGCCAGTTACAAGCCGACGGAAGACAGCCTGCTTTACGCCAGCGTTTCGCGGGGGCGGCGTCCGGCTGTGGTACAGGTGAACGCGACCCTGTCCAATACTTTGAAGAACGAGATCGTCTGGAGCTATGAGGCCGGTGCCAAGACCAGCCTGTTGGATAACCGTGTGCAGCTGGAAGGTTCCGGCTATTACTACGATTACAGCAATTTCCAGACGTCTACCCGCGTTGAAAACTCTGCCACCACGATCACTGTGGACAGCGGGACTGCCACGGCTTACGGGTTCGAGGCGTCTGTCACCGCCCAGGCGACGGATGAAACCTCCGTCTTCGCCAATTATGGCTATATCCACGCCGAATTTGACGATACCGACGCTGACGGCAACCCCCAGGTTCTGGCCGGCAATACCTTTCGCCTGACGCCGGAACATAGTTTTTCCCTGGGGGCCCAATATGTCCGCCCGCTGGGTGACAGCGAAGTGGAACTGTTCGTCACCCCCACCTTCTCCTGGAAGTCGCGGGTTTATTTCGAGGAAACCAACCTGCCGGCGATCAGCCAGGGTGCCTATGGCACGGCAAATCTACGTGTGGGTTTCCGGTCGGCAGATGGGGACTGGAGCGTTACCGGCTATGTGCAGAACCTGTTCGACCGTGAATATCTGATTGATGCTGGCAACACCGGGGGCAGCTTCGGCGTGCCGACCTTCATTGCCGGGACTCCGCGTTTCTACGGGGTTGAAGTCGCCGTCAAGTTCTGACGCGGAAGGCAATGATCATGACGTTTCAGAACAAGAAACCCGGTCTGGACCGGCGTTCCCTGTTGCAAACATTGCTGGCCAGTGGGGCCATCCTGTCCGTCACCGCCGCCAGCGGCCTGACGCCGCTGGTACGGCCGGCGGCGGCGGGGCAGGGGCGCTTCCACTTCCCGCAGGGGTTGGCCTCCGCCGACCCCCAGCCGGACGCGGTGATGTTGTGGACCCGTGTGGTGGCGCTGGACGGCGCCACCCCTGAAAATCTCGACCTGACCTTGCAAGTGGCGGAGAAGCCGGATTTCAAAAAGCTGGTGGTGGAACGCAAGATCACCGCCAGTGCCGCACATGACCATACAGTTCGCGTGCTGGTGGATGGGCTGAAGCCCGATCATGTCTATCACTATCGCTTTATTGCCGCTGATGGCAGCGTGGGCGACCTGACCGGTCGTACCCGCACCGCCCCGGCGCGCGATACCGATCGTGCCGTCACGCTCGCCTATGTCACCTGCCAGAATTACGAAGACGGCTTCTATGGCGCCTATCGTACCCTGATCAACCGCGACAAGGCGGCGAAAAAGGGGGAGGAGATCGATTTCGTCCTGCATCTGGGCGATCAGATTTACGAGACGGTGGGCTATGGCGGCAAGCTGCGCGACCTGCCGGATTTTCCCTCCGGCGGTGGGGAGACGAAATGGGGCAAGGCCCGCCATGCCCTGACCCTGGCCGATTACCGCCAACTTTATCAAGCCTATCTGTCCGATCCGCATTACCGGGAGGCGCGGGCCCGCTTCCCCTTCGTCTCCATCTGGGACGACCATGAATTCGTCAATGATTATTGGCAAAGCATCGTCACTTTCACGCCGGCAGGGCGGTCGCTGCCCACAGCCAAGCTGGCAGCCAACCAGGCTTGGTTCGAATATGTCCCGGCTTTGCTGACCGGCACTACGGGGGCACCTGGCGTGGAGACCCACGCCAAGGATTTCACGCCAACCAGCGTCAGCGATGTTGATGCCCGCAATGCGCCGGTGGATGATGGATGTCTGCTGCAGGAACCCAATAATCTGGCGGCCATCGGCTCCCTTACCATCTTCCGCTCGCTGCGCTTTGGCCGGCATGTAGAACTGGTGCTCACCGATACCCGCAGCTATCGCGCCGACCATGCCGTGCCGGACGAACTGGCCATGGCGATCACCGGTCAGGCCACCTATATGCTGCCGTTGCCGCTGGTGGCCCTGATGGATGCCGGGCGCACCGCAAATGGGGGTAATCCGCCGGCCACCATTCCACTGGGCGACAAGCAGGTGCCCAACCCACGCAAGAACCATCCGCCAGGCACCCTGCTGGGGATTATCCAGAAGGATTGGCTGAAGCGTACCATGACCGGTAGCGACGCCACCTGGAAGCTGCTGGCCACCTCTGTGCCCTTCCTGCCCATGCGTATCGACATGGAGCAGATTAAGCCTGAGGCCAGCACGCTGGTACTGACGGCTGATGCCTGGGATGGTTTCCTGACCGAACGTCAGGAGTTGATGGGCTTTTTCCGTGACCAGGGGGTGACGAACATCATCAGCCTGTCCGGCGACCATCACCAGAGCTTCGCCGGCCTGATCTATGATGATTTCGATGCGGCGTCGCCGCAGCCAGTGGCGGTGGAATTCTCTGTTACCGGGATTAGCAGCACCCCGGTTTTCCAGTCTTTCGCGGGTGCGACCAAGGCGGATAGCCCGCTTCGGCCCCTGGTGGCCCTTGACGGTGAACGGTTCGGCAAACCGGGGGACATTCTGCCAGCCCTGAACATCACCCTGCGCCATGGCACCCGCGCCGCAGTGACGGCGGCGCAGACGGGTGACCTGAAGGCAGCCCTGGCCGCCCGTAACCCGAAGCAGAATACTCACCTGCGCTATGTTGATACTGACAGCAACGGCTATGGGATTTTGCGTGTCTCGGAAAAAGGTGTTGTTTCAGAACTGGTGACGGTGGCGTCGGCGAAGACGGATTACGGGGTGAATGGAGCGCCGGTGCAGCGGATCGCCCGATTCCGTGTGGCTCCCTGGACCAAGGGGCAGGGGCCGGTGATGAATGAACCTGTGGTGGAAGGGGAAAAGCCATTCCCAGTCGTTTAGCCTGACCTGTACTGTTTGCGGTAACCCCGGCGCTTGACGCCGGGGTGGGCATACCCGGTGCTGGAGTGTTGAGAAATGGTTCTTCGTTTCCATTGACGGATCATCCATCAGCCCCACACATAGAAGGGAGGAGAACCAGTCAGGGCAGGTTTGTAAAACGGATGACACTGTTAAGCGACGAGGAACTGATCGCTCTGCTGGACAATACAGAGTCTGATCGAAGCGAACGCAAACAGGCTTGGTCTGGTGACGTACCGACGAAGGCACGTCAGGCTATCTGCGCCTTTGCAAATGACTTGCCGCATTATGGCAAGCCCGGTGTGCTTTTCATCGGTGCCAAGGATGATGGTACTGCTTCCAATTTTCCCATCACGGATCAGTTGCTGCAACAACTGGCCCATATGAAAACAGATGGTGCCATCATTCCGCCGCCGACCCTTTTCGTTGAAAAACGAATATTGAAGGGAGCGGAGATGGCCGTGGTGACAGTCTATCCCGCCGATGCGCCACCTGTTCGCTACGATGGCCGCATCCATGTCCGCATTGGTCCACGCCGGGCTACCGCTACCGCACAGGATGAACGCATCCTCAATGAAAAGCGTCGGTTCCGGGATCGATTATTTGAGGCGCACTCGGTTTCCGGCAGTGCTATTACTGATCTCAGCCGAATCGATTTTGAACAGGAGTATCTGCCGAGTGCCGTGGCACCTGATGTGCTGGCCGCCAATGGGCGCAGCTTTGAACAACGCTTGGCATCCTGCGGGATGGTTTTATCGGCGGATGATCCGGTTCCGACTGTTCTTGGACATCTGGTTCTTGGCATTTCAGCGCGTACTTGGATGCCATGTCATTACATCCAGTTCCTGCGTATTCAGGGCACAAGCCTCGACACCCCAACCATCGATGAAGCTGAAATTGATGGTACCTTGTCGATGATGTTACGTCGCTTGGACGACAAACTGCGAACCCATCTTATCACAAGTATCGACTTCACTTCGCAGGACCGTGAAACCAGGGCCATGCCCTATCCATTGGTGGCGTTACAGCAGCTTGCCCGCAACGCGGTGATGCATCGGACTTATGAAGGGACGAATGCACCGGTGCGTATTTACTGGTTTGATGATCGCATCGAAATAATCAGTCCCGGCGGCCCTTACGGAAGTGTGACACGGCAGAATTTTGGCAGGCCCGGATATACGGATTACCGAAATCCACAACTTGCGGGCGCCTTCAAGATTTTGGGCTATGCGCAACGATTCGGCGCTGGAATTAGCACCGCCCAAGCGGAAATGCAAAAAAACGGTAACCCGCCCGTTGAGTTTGACGTGGGTGAAAATTTTATCCTCGCCACCCTGCGGAAAAAGCCATGAGCATTCCCGTCCTGACCTTTTTCAACAACAAGGGTGGTGTGGGTAAAACCTCGTTGGTCTTCCACTTGGCTTGGATGTTGTCGGAGATGGGCAAACGGGTGATTGCCATTGATCTCGATCCCCAGGCCAACCTGACATCGGCCTTTTTGTCAGATGAAGTGCTGGCGGAGCTCTGGAGCTCTGACGCACCTGTGGGGCAGAACTTGACCATTTATCAATGTATTCGCCCCTTGTTACGTGTTGGCGATATTCAGGAGCCGAAGACGCAACAGATTACTTCCAATCTGCATCTGATTCCCGGCGATCTGGCGCTGGCCGGTTTTGAGGCGCGGCTGTCCGACGAATGGCCGAAGGCCCTTGCGGATAATGAGGAATTGTATAGGCCTTTCCGTATTCTTTCCGCCTTCTGGCAAGTTGGACAGATGGCTGCCCGCGCCCATAGCGCAGATATTGTTCTGGCTGATGTCGGGCCGAATCTGGGCGCGATCAACCGTTCGGCTTTGATTGGTACGAACTATGTCGTCGTGCCGTTGGTGGCCGATCTGTTTTCCCTGCAGGGCCTTCGTAATCTGGGGCCAACCTTGTCTACGTGGCGGGCTGATTGGAAACGGCGGCGGGAGCATTGGACTGCCGCTGATTTCGACTTGCCCAGTGGCCAGATGCAGCCCCTGGGCTATGTTCTCATGCAACACAGCGAACGGGTGGACCGACCGGTCAATGCCTATCGCAATTGGGCGGATAAAATACCGTCAACCTACCGTGAAATGGTGGCTGATCCAATGCGGCCCTTTTCGGAATTTCCTGATTGCCTGGCTAACATCAAACATTACCGCAGCTTGGCACCTATGGCGCAGGAGGTACGCAAACCAATCTTCAAATTGACCTCTGCGGATGGTGCCATTGGTTCCCATGCTACGGCAGTGCAGAAAGTTGCGGCTGATTTCAAGGGGCTGGCGGACGCCATCCTCGAGCGCATGGAGTGGTATGAACTGCTTTCCTGATTGCGCCGCCATGCCGCACCCCCTTGACTAACGGCTTGTCAAAGGCGGAACCTTCATAATCTACAGAATTGGTTCTGTTGTTATTGGGGGCTGCCATGAGCGCCGCGCCGGTTCCGCTTACCCGTGAACTTCTGCCCAAGCTGATCACATGTTTCCAGGAAGGATACAGTCTCGCCGACCTGCGCAATGATGCGGTGGCGGGGCTGACCGTGGCCATTGTCGCGCTGCCATTGGCCATGGCGCTGGCCATCGCATCCGGTACCACACCCGATAAGGGGCTGGTCACGGCGGTGGTGGCAGGATTCCTGATCTCTGCCATAGGTGGCAGCCGGGTGCAGATAGGCGGGCCGACCGGGGCTTTTGTGGTGGTGGTGTTCGATGTCATCGCCCGGCATGGCTATGATGGTCTGCTGCTGGCCACCTTGATGGCCGGTTTCATCCTGGTGGCGGCTGCCATCACCCGCATGGGCCAATGGATCAAATATATCCCCGAGCCGGTGGTGACCGGTTTCACCGCCGGTATTGCCGTTATTATTTTTTCTAGCCAGATCAAGGATTTGTTGGGTCTGTCCATGGCCAGCGTGCCGGCAGATTTTCTGGGTAAATGGCCGGCTTTCTTGGAAGCACGCAACACGGTGGGGCCGGCCGCCATTCTGGGATTGGGCTGTTTGGCCCTGATCCTTGTGCTGCGGCGTTGGGCGCCAAAGGTGCCGGCCTTTCTGGTGGCGGTGATGGTGGCCGCCATCGCGGCTTCAATGGCGGGTTTACCGGTGGAAACCATCGGTTCCCGTTTCGGCGGCATTCCCGACCATCTGCCGATGCCGGCGGTGCCGGAAATCACCTTGGAAAAGCTGCGGGTGCTGTTGCCCAGCGCCTTGACTATCGCGTTTTTGGCCGGGGTCGAGTCGCTGCTGTCCGCCGTGGTGGCTGACGGCATGACGGGCCGGCGGCACCGCCCCAATGCGGAATTGCTGGCCCAGGGTGTGGCCAATATCGTCTCTCCGCTGTTCGGCGGGCTGCCGGCGACGGGGGCGATTGCCCGCACCGTCACCAATATCCGCTCCGGTGCGCATAGCCCGGTAGCGGGTATGCTGCATGCTGCCTTCCTGCTGTTGTTCATGCTGGCGTTCAGCGGGCTGGCCGCCTATGTGCCACTGGCGGTGTTGGCCTCTGTGCTGGTGGTGGTTGCCTGGAACATGAGCGATGCCGGGCGCTTTGTGCATCAACTGCGTGTTGCCCCCATTGGTGATCGGCTGATCCTGCTGACGACCTTTGTGCTGACGGTGCTGATCGACCTGACAGTGGCGATTGAGGTCGGTGTGCTGTTCGCCGCTGTCCTGTTCATGCACCGCATGTCCGAAGCGGTCAGCGTGCGCGAGCATGAACAGCCGGAGGCCTCTGCCGGCCTGCCGCCGCATGCGGTACTGTATCATATTGACGGACCGATGTTCTTTGGTGCCGCACGTAAACTGGCCGATGTGCTGGAACGTACCGGCGGGGCACCCAAGGTGCTGATCCTGGATATGGAGGCGGTGCCATTGCTGGATGCCACCGGGGCCGACGCCATCCAGACCGCTATTGAACGGGCGGCGCGGCGTGGGGCCAATGTTATCCTGTCGGGGGTGCAGCGCCAGCCGATGGGTGTGCTGCATGGGCTGGGCGTCCGCCATCGGCGCGGATCGGTGGTGATGGCGACTGATCTGGATCGGGCCAAGCAGTTGGCGCACGATTTGTCGATCCGATAACGTTGAGGCGGTCTCGACGCTTGCGACATTGACAGGAAGCACCGCCATCCCCGATCAATGGCGTTTCGCGTTCCGCCTTTCCCCGAAGCAGATTGATCATGACCCGTCTTGTTTACCTGTGCGATTGGCTCCCCCCCGATTTCGGCGCCGTCGGCCAATATGCCGTGATGCATTGCCGTGAAAGGGCAGCCATGGGGTACGAGGTGACACTGGTGGGGCTGACCTCCGGTGAGACGCGGCTGGAGGAGGAGAGGGTGGGTGCCGGGCTGGTGCGCATCCTGCACCTGCCCGCCCCACCCATCGACCGGGCAAACCTGCCGCGCCGTCTGCTTTGGACCGCGCGTACCAATGCCGCCCTGATCAAGGCGGCATGGCGCTGGATCCGCGAGGCGGACCAGATCCTGTTCACCGGTTCGCCGCCCTTCCTGTTGCATTATCTGGTGCCGCTGAATGTATTGCTGCGCAAGCAACTGATCTATCGTATCGCCGATTTCCACCCGGAATGCCTGATCGCCTCGCGCGACACGAAATCGCCTGCTCTGGATGCCTTCCTGAAACTGACAATCTGGCTGCGCCGCCGGGTGCAGCGGTTCGAGGCGTCGGGCGAGGATCAGGTGCGCTTACTGCGGGCCTATGGTATCCCGGCGGAAAATATCGTGCTGAAGCGCGACCCGCCGCCGGTGGAACTGACCGGTGATGAACAGCCGCTGCCGGTGCCGCCTGAACTGACGGGCAAGGTGGTGCTGCTTTATTCGGGCAACTGGGGCGTGGCGCACGATACCGACACGTTCGTCGAAGCCTATATCCGCCACCATCGCCAGGGCTCTGGACGAGTCGGCCTGTGGTTGAACGCCATTGGTGTCGGCGCCACCGTGGTAGAGGAACGGCTGCGGGCAGAGGGGCTGCCGGTGGCACGGGGCAAGCCGGTGCCGTTCGGTGATCTGGGCCGCCTGCTGGTGACGCCGGATGCCCACCTGATCACCCTGCGTGACGGGTTCGTGGCCTATGTCATTCCATCCAAGACTTATGGCTGCATCGCGTCCGGCAAGGCGGTGCTGTATATCGGCTCTGACCAGTCGGATGTGGACCTGATCTGCCGGGAGGGCCAACGGCCCGGCCAGACCTATGTCCGCGTCCCGGTGGGGGATGTGGCCGGAACGGTGGCGGCATTGGAGGCCTTGGCCGACAGTGTGGCGCCATCCTTGCCCGCATAAGTGGTTCACAACCCGCTGCCGACCATGTAAGAGCAGCGATTGATATTCAGGCCGGTGGGGCGACCGGCACATGGGTTTAAGAAATTGCAGGCCGGTGTGGGTGACGCCCCAACGGGCCTGCCAACTGGAGAGTGGATATGTCGCGTAAGGTTGCGTTAATCACCGGTGTGACGGGGCAGGATGGCGCCTACCTGTCCGAGTTGCTGCTGTCCAAGGGCTATATCGTCCACGGGGTGAAGCGGCGTTCTTCTTCACTGAATACCGGTCGTATCGACCATCTCTATCAGGATATCCACGAAAAAGATCTGCGGTTTCAACTGCATTACGGTGATCTGACGGATAGCACCAACCTGATCCGCATTGTGCAGGAAACCCAGCCGGACGAGATTTACAATCTGGCCGCCCAGAGCCATGTGCAGGTCAGCTTCGAGACGCCGGAATATACCGCCAATGCGGACGCCATCGGCACGCTGCGCCTGCTGGAAGCCATCCGCATCCTGAAGCTGGAACGGAAGACCCGCTTCTATCAGGCCTCCACGTCGGAGCTGTATGGCAAGGTGCAGGAGACGCCGCAGAAGGAAACCACCCCCTTCTATCCGCGCAGCCCCTATGCCGCTGCCAAGCTCTATGCCTATTGGATCACGGTGAATTACCGCGAAGCCTATGGCATCCATGCCAGCAACGGTATCCTGTTCAACCACGAAAGCCCGATCCGCGGCGAAACCTTCGTTACTCGCAAGATCACCCGCGCGGTCGCCGCCATCCACCATGGCAAGCAGGATTGCCTCTATCTGGGTAATCTGGATAGCCTGCGCGACTGGGGCCATGCCCGCGATTATGTGGAAGGCATGTGGCGCATGCTGCAGCAGGATCTGGCGGACGATTACGTGCTGGCCACGGGTGAGATGCATACGGTGCGTGAGTTTGTGGAGAAATCCTTCGCCCATGTCGGTTTGACCATTGAATGGTCCGGCACGGGTGTGGACGAGGTCGGTCGTTGCAGCGCCACCGGTCGTGAGTTGGTGAAGGTCGATCCCCGCTATTTCCGTCCCACCGAGGTCGATTTGTTGTTGGGCGATCCGTCCAAGGCCCTGGAAAAGTTGGGCTGGAAGCATACGACCCCGTTTGCGGAATTGGTACGCGACATGATCGAATCCGACCTGAAGCTGATGGCCTGACGGAGCGCTGGCAATGTCTGACGAACTGCGCCCTTATGATGTGACCGGCAAGAAGGTCTGGGTTGCCGGTCATCGTGGTATGGTGGGCGGTGCCGTTGTGCGCCGCCTGGCCAGCGAAGGCTGTGAGGTGCTGACCGTCGGGCGCGACGTGGTGGACCTCACCCGCCAAGCGGCGGTTGAGGAATGGGTGGCCGACCAGAAGCCCGACACGGTGGTGGTGGCCGCTGCCAAGGTCGGCGGCATTCTGGCCAACAACTCCTATCCGGCGGATTTCCTCTACGATAACCTGGTGATCGAAACCAATATCGTGCAGGCCG